>Ga0209101_1000033_pt1 | contig 104235 bp, 81 predicted proteins | sample ConPoolayeCmetaG_FD_185481 | JGI IMG/M metagenome (GOLD analysis project Ga0209101, IMG submission 185481) | Hot spring microbial mat communities from California, USA to study Microbial Dark Matter (Phase II) - Cone Pool mat layer C metaG... ... | reverse complement strand
ACCCGTCGCCCGTTTGTGCACAGGTTGGGCAACTAGCCTGCGGCAATGTAACTCGGTATCAAACTTCCACAGCAGTTCTTCGAACGGCTTCACAGTTAAGCCCGGTCAGCGACCGTAAAACCTGTTCATCTCGGAGTGCACGTGCAATATCCAGCATATTTTTGTTATTTAGAACAAATTTATATTATTCAGAACAACTCCTCCGATATAACATAACAAAAATTCAATATTTAAAAAAATTATCTTCAGCATTCTGCAAACGATTAGCATCACAAAAAGCTCAGCACCGCCCGAACGTTGACGTCACGGCTTCCACACGCGTACGGGGCCTAACCAGCGGTATGACTCCGGTACCCAAACGCGCAGCACGTAAGTACCTGAGGGCAACCGATAGGGCGACAGGTGAATTGTCCTCGGATGGTCGCTCGACAGCTTTTGGCGCATGACCTCGCGCCCTAGAGCGTCGAAGAGCAGTGCTACGCCTCCTTCGAGTTGGATATCTTCTGTGATGTCCAAATTCAATTCTTCCTCTATGGGCGGGTTGGGGAAAACGCGCAGGGCTTCTACTTCTTTGGCATCTATCTCGGCATATGTTGTGCTGAGAAGAGTACTGGTCCCGTCGTAGTCGGTTTGCCACAAACGGTAGTAGTTTAGCCCGGGCAGAGGCTTAGGGTCGAGGTACTCGTACTTTCGGCGTTCGGCGGCGTTTCCCGCTCCGCGGATGCGCCCTATGGGCTCGAAGTGTCGGGCGTCGGCGGAGCGCTCTACGGTAAAGAAGTCGTTTTCCCGCTCGGTGGCGGTTTCCCAGCTCAGCACCACGCCTTCGAGAGTGGGGCGGGCTCTAAAGTAGAGCAGTTCAACGGGAAGCGGAGCCGTGCAGGAGCCGGCGCTGTTGCAGGCGCTGGGCGGCGTTAAGCCCAAACAGGCCGGGTGCGCCAGGAGCGTCATCGGCCCCGGACCGCAAGGGTTGGCCGGCAAGCTAAGCACATAATCGGCGCCGCTTTCCTCGTTGGCGTTGAGCACGCGGCGGGCTTGGCCCGGACCGATAGAGCGGTGCATGACTGCCGTGTTATCTATAATATGCTGGAGCTGATGACCATGGCCGAATTCATGAAAAACCACACTTTGAAAGTCAAAACTACCGCTGGGCACAGTAGGACTATCACAGAAGTACCACGTGACTCCGCTTTGGCGCAGATTGATATCTATTTCGTTGACCCTCCAGTGAAATCCTCCACCGTGGGAGCAAGCAGAGTAATAGCTGGTGGCCACACCCAGAACGCCACCGGGTAATGGCGAGCCTACGTCGTAGGTAATGATGTTTATCCCGTCGCTTGCCGGGCTGTTGGCCGTAGTGGTGCCGGTCGATAAGCGCCAGTTCACGCCCGACACGCATCGCCACTCGCGCAGCGCTCGTCCTACCGCGTTGACGGCATTCTGATTACTGCTGTTGCACAAAGTGGTGCTAAAGGTAAACGTCATGCCCCCCATACCGTTGTTATTTACCAGCTTGGCTCCCACTTTGTTTCCGCTAAAAACAAAGTTGGTATAGCCAAACGTCACCTCGAGGTCGGTAGCACTGGTAGTAGAATTGCTACCGGCGTCTACCACCGTGATCGGTCCTGTGCCCGCGCAGGCAGAAGAGCTCAAAAGGGTAGAGGGCACTACGACTTGTATCAGGTTGTCGGACCAGCTGGAGATATCGCCGGCGTCCACGTCAAAAGGAGAGCCGGTGTTGGAGTTAAGGAACCGAACGGTGCCGGGCGTGGTGCCAAAGCCGCTCCCGTTGATGGTCAGCACACTGCCCGTACCCGCACTAATGGAAGTAGGCGAGAATGAGCTGATGCTCGGCGGCATGCGGTCTTTTGCAAGAGGCGGCGACAGCGCATCTGGCTTCCATATGACGGCCTCTCCGGTAAGCCTTTCTACCCGTTTGCGAAAAGCCGCTATATCGGTAGTGTCGTGAAAGGGATGTGCTACTGTATTCGCCTCATAATGGTAAGCGAAAAAGCCGTGTGCCCACCCGTAGTGCTCCCAAGCCTTGCCCACAGGTATGTCTGCCAAGCAGGGAACTAAACAGAACAATCCTCGGTCGCCTATGGAATGCTGAACGCATTCAGACACCAATTGCATTTGGTCGTCCACTATTCCACCCGGAGTAATGACCGTCATATATGCGGTAGCCTGCGCATGTCCTTTGTAGACGCGCAACACTTCAAGCTTGTTGGCCGTGTAGATACTTCGTCGGGCGTTGTCCCAAAAGGATTGCTGCGAGATTACTCGCCCTTCAACTACTATTACCGCTTGGTCGATCAGCTCTTCAAAGGGGAGCCAATACAGTTGGGCTTTTGCCGAAAAGGCGAGGAGACCGTTCAAACACAGGAGTAAAACGCGAGACATGTTCTCATTTATTAAGGGTGAAACAGATGCCTAAATTTCCGGCTCGCTCTAAAGGAGCGGCAATATGCTTCGAAAGGCAAATATGCTTATTACTTTAGAAAAAAAAACTAATTTTCGCACCATCTTTTCTGAAAAATGTGCTAACACGCGATGCCGAACTTTCTAAACAAGGTTTGACAATAAAGGGTCTTCTCGGCTTATGTAATATGCTGAGTTTTGCAAAATGGGAAATGCCTCTGCCTCTGCCGGCTTACCTTGTGATACAGCACATTTTTGCCACTTGCTTCGCGGCTGAGTTTTTACAAAACACAGGACAGGGACAGGAACGGTGCTGTGGAGCCGTGTACACTGACTTCAGTTTACTTATGTTTGCGCAAAGGCCGGTTCTGCAAGGCGTTTCGGGAGGGTGTAGGTAGGCAACCGGTGGCTCTGCAGGTGCGCCAAAAGAGAATCGAATACGGAAAATTTCTCACCGTGTATGCTATCGAGACGACATATTCTCAGAGCAGTGTTTTTTGTCCTGGTAGTCTTCTGCGAAGGGCGGCTTGCAGGTCAGGCGCTCCGCTTTCCCGACCTTGCTTTAGGTCGGTGGCGGCAGCACCTGCCTTGGCAGCGCGCCTCTTTCGTTGCACAAAGTGAGACTAAGGTGTACTTTGCTACGGAATGGGGGATAGTAGAGGTAGACAAAGCAGAGCGCACACCGCGTTTCATTACCCGAATAGAAGGGCTGAGTGCGGCTAACATTAGCCGTATAGGTTTTCACCGCCCGACGCGCTCTTTGCTTATCGTGTATGAGGACAGCAACATAGACATCTGGAAAGCCGACAACGGCACCGTGGTAAACCTGCCCGTCATTATGCTGAACCGCCAACTCCAGGGGGATAAGCGGATATACGACATCGCCTTCGACGGCCCGTTTGCGTACTTGGCCTGTGGCTTTGGGGTCATGCAACTACACGTAGAGCGCGCCGAGGTGAGGTACACTGCTTTTACAGATGCCGTGGTGCGCTCTGTAGCCGTACACGACGGTCATCTGTATGCGGCCACCACGGAAGGATTCTTCCGTCTGCCGTTAAACGACCCTAACCCTGCTGATTTTGGACGGTGGCAGGCCCTGGGCGCCTTACAAGGGCTACCTCAAGGGCTGGCGGCCGGCGACATGGAGTCTCACAGGGGATTGCTTTTTATCGGGCTAGGAAGAGCCCTTTGCCGATACGATGGCACTCGGCTGGACACTGTAGTGCTTCACCCCGAACGGGAGGTCATCTTTCTCACGGCGGAAGGCAGCGGGTTGGTTATCGGATGGAAACGAGGATTCAACGGACATGTTCAGTACCTACCCGACCCTTTCGGCAGCCCTTACGATATTCACTGGGCCTGCGAGTCGTTCGGGCCCTTGTACTGCATCGAAGACGGTACCCGCCGATTCTGGATGGCGGATGGAAACGACGACTTCCGCTTCTTCGACAACTATACCGACCGATGCGAGCGCTTTCGCTATAACTCCCCACATCGGGAGGCCATATCGGAGATAGCCCTTGGCCAAGGGCGGGTGTTCATCGCTACGCCGGGCAATCTCCCTACCCTGGCTCCTCTGTATAGCCGGGCAGGAGTTTACATCCGCGAGCCTGACGGCTTATGGACGCGCCTATATGAGGGGTCCAACCCCGAGCTGGTGCCACACGATGCTCATGTAGACCTGTGGCGCGTAGCGGTTCATCCTTTCTTACCCAAGTTTTATATCGGCAGCTTTTGGGGCGGTTTGATAGAGGCCACCGGGGTAGGCCAACCGACCAAAGTATATACGCAGTACAACTCTACTTTGCAAAATGCGGGCACTGCCGGTGCCAATCGCACCAGCATCGGCGGTTTGGCTTTTGACGAAAACGGTAACCTTTGGATAAGCAACTACGGCGCCCCTCAGACGCCTATAGCGGTGTTAAAGCCCGACGGCACGCTGCGCCACTTTCCGGCACCGGTCAACAATTTGCTGCAGGTAGTAGTGGACCGAAACGGTTACAAGTGGTTCGTCGTCGGCTTCAGCGGCGGCCTGCTGGTGTACGACAGCGGCGCGCGGCTGGATGACCCGACCGACGATGGCTATCGACAGATCACCACCGCAAACAGCGTGCTGCCCACCAACGCCGTTAATTGCCTGGCCGTAGACCTGGACGGCGACGTATGGGTAGGGACTGTACAGGGTGCGGTCAGCTTCCTCTGTGGCACAAATGCACTCAAAGATATTTGCCGCGGCACGCGCCGAATCATCAACGTAGACGGTTTCAACGGCTATTTGCTGGAAAACGAGTCCGTGCAGACAATTGCCGTTGACGGCGCCAACCGCAAGTGGTTTGGCACCACTAACGGCATCTTCGTCCATTCGCCCTCCGGCGAAGAGCTGCTCGCCCGATTTACCGCCACCAACAGCCCGCTTTTGGACAACGATATTCGCCACATCGCTATCGACCACCTGACCGGAGAGGTCTGGATAGCCACGGCCAGGGGATTAGTCTCCTTGCGCACAGAAGCCGTAGAAGGCGGCCCCGTACACGGCGAACGGCCCTATGCCTATCCGAACCCCGTGCGCCCGGATTACGACGGCCCCATCGCCATTTACGGCTTGGCCCGAGACGCCAACGTGAAGATTACGGACATAACGGGCAATCTGGTGTACGAAGGCAGGGCCGCCGGTGGGCAAGCGGTGTGGAACGGGCGCGACTACCTGGGCCGACGCGTAGCCAGCGGTGTTTATCTGGTGTTTGCCACCAGTACGCGCGATCTGGAGAACCCGGAGGGCGTGGTAGCCAAAATTGTAGTGTTGAACTGACGAACGATGGCACCCATCCGGCGATATACTACCCCCTCTTCACCTGCCTCCGTAGGCGAGGCTTGTCAACTGTTAGAGCGGTTCTGCGCCCGGCGCGAGCGTTCGCCCGCAGAGGTGCAGCGACGTATAGAGGCCTTGAAGCTGTCGGCAGCCGATGCCCAGACCGTGTGGGAGCACTTGGTCAACGAGCGTTTCGTAGATGAGCAGCGCTTTGCCCGCGCCTTTGCCCACGACAAGCTGCGCCTTCAGCGCTGGGGGCGGCGGCGCATTCGTCAGGCCCTATTGCAACAAGGAGTGCAAGAAGCGGTCGTCGAGCAAACCTTACAAAACCTCGACGCCGAGGCATATGCCGAGGTTTTCCAGTCAGTACTGAAACAAAAACGGCAGTTTTACCAGGGTGACCCACACGCTGCTTGGAAAACGCGTGCAGCACTCCTGCGCGCAGGGTTTGAAGCCGACGAGATCGAGGCCTTGATGTCTTGACCGGCGCGGGAGCCACCCGCAAAAAGGTCAAGCGGACCTCGGTGTGCGCACTTGCCGGTGCCGAACCGGTGGGAAAAAGAAAGAACGGCCCTCCTCACGAAGCACTACCTTTGCACCGCCGATGAACGATGCAAAGGCGCTGTTAGACTTTTTACAATACCTGCTCTCGCAAGACGCCGGCATGCGCTGGATAGTCAGTGTGCTGCTGGTGGGAACGGTGTGGTTACTGTGGCGTCTGTTTTGGCGTGTCGGTAGAATACTCTGGCATTTACTTCGACAGGCCTGGCGCTTCAGTTTCCGTTGGAGCTGGCCCCGCTTACTGATCATGGTTGCCTTAGGTACTTTGGTATGGACGCTTAATCGCCCTCTTATCGACTTGATAGAGGAAATAGAGCAGCGCTATTTGACACCGGTATACCTGGACACCGGCTTATCGCTGAGTGAGGCACACCAGACGGCCCTCTTCGAGGAAGAATTGCGCCGCCACACCGACCCGTACGAACACGCGGTGGTGGTACACCGAACCCGAGAGATGGCGGAGAAGGTTGCCTCCATCCCGCTGGCCATATACGAAGCTGCCTATTTAGAGTGCGGCCTAAAGCCCTTTGCCGTGCGCACCGATGGCATAGCGGCCGGCTGGATACAATTCACGCGGGCCGGCCTAAACGGCCTGACGTATGCCGGGCGCCCGGTAACGTTCGACGACGTGCTGAGCGCCTGCCGGCGGCGCGACATCGCGTTCATGATGGACCTCACCGAGCAGTATCTGTGCCGCCGCTATGAGCAAAACAGGCGCCGCCCGCTGCACAATACCATTGACCTGTATCTGACGCTGTTCGCTCCGGCATTTGTGGGCGCTCCGCATTATCAAGTGGTCTATTCCGGGCAAGACAACCCCAGTTATTACAAAAATGCCGGCCTCGACGGTTGGTATGTAGTTAACACGGCCGACGGGCGCCGGCAGATTTTCAATAAGCACTCCGCGCGAGACGGGAAAATTACCGTTTGGGAAATATACTTGGCCTTAGAGGCCAAAAAGCGCCGTCTCTTTGCTACCTATGTAAAGTAACCACCTTTCTTTCGGCCGACAAAAAGTAAACAGAGCGTATATGCGAGCAACACGCATCCTTGTCATCTTGTGGAGTTTGTCCGCAGCCGCCGTACTGGGGCAGGTAAGCACCGTAGTTACCGTCGTTCCGCAGCCCGTGCAAGCCTACGTACGGGAGGGAAAGTTTGAACTCAAAGCCAACACGCGCATCCATTTTCCACAGGGACGCGCCGACTGGGCCACGGCCGCGCAGTACTTCATGGCCGCTGCACAGGCCGCTACCGGTTACACTCTGATGGGCCTGCCTTACCGAACGGCTCCAACAGACCTGCGCGATAACGGAATCTATTTCATACCGGACGAACGCATCGAGCAATCGGAGGGCTATCAGCTCGAAATCATGCCCGCATTTGTGGTCATCCGTGCACGAACGGCGGTAGGAGCCTTCTACGGCGCTCAAAGCCTGCGCCAAATGTTCGGCCCCAACATGGGCAGACCGACCCCCGTAAAGGACTCCACCTGGACGGCAGCAAGCTGTATCATCTCCGACTACCCCCGCTTCCCTTACCGCGGCATGCACTTGGATGTAAGCCGTCACTTTTTCCCCGTGTCGTTCATTAAGCGGTACATCGATTTATTGGCATTGCACAAGTTCAACCGCTTTCACTGGCACCTTACCGACGACCAGGGCTGGCGCATCGAGATCAAAAAATACCCGCGCCTTCACACCGTAGGAGGGTGCCGCGCCGAAACGCTGGTCGGACACGCCACCGACTTGCCGCCGCGCTACGACGGCAAGCCTTACTGCGGATACTACACCCAGGAGGAGGTGCGCGAAATCGTAGAGTACGCGCGGCAGCGCTTTGTGACCATCATACCGGAAATCGAGATGCCCGGCCATGCCTTGGCCGCGCTGGCCGCCTATCCGGAAGTGGGCTGCACCGGCGGACCGTATGAGGTCGCTAAAAGCTGGGGCGTGTTCGAGGATGTCTTTTGCGCAGGTAACGAGAAAACTTTCGAGTTCCTGTCCGGAGTGTTGGAGGAGGTGTGCGCTCTCTTCCCGGGGGAATACATCCACATCGGTGGGGACGAATGCCCGAAGAGCCGTTGGAAGGCCTGTCCGAAGTGTCAAAAGCGCATGGCTGCCGAAAAACTCAAGAACGAACAGGAGCTGCAGAGCTATTTCATTCGCCGCATCGGTCAAATACTGAGTCGCTACGGTAAAAAGCTCATCGGCTGGGACGAAATTTTAGAAGGAGGGCTGCCGCCAGGGGCTACGGTGATGAGCTGGCGCGGCACGGAAGGCGGTGTGGCTGCCGCCAAAGCCGGGCAATATGCCATCATGTCGCCTACGTCGCACTGCTACTTCGACTATTATCAAGGCGACCCGGCCCAGGAACCTCTGGCCATCGGCGGATTTCTGACCCTACAACGGGTATACGACTACGAGCCAATACCCCCTGGGCTGACCGAAGAAGAGGCGCGCTTCATCTTGGGCGCCCAGGGCAATGTGTGGACAGAGTATATTCAGACGCCAGAGCAAGTAGAATACATGGCTTTCCCGCGCGCGTGCGCACTTTCTGAAGTGCTGTGGACGCCGGCCGCCAAGCGCTCGCGAAACGACTTTCTCCGCCGCATGCGAACGCACTTTCGCTTCCTCGAGCAAATGGGCGTCAACTACGGACGCAGCTACTACGAAGTAAAGTCCACCTTCAACGGCGGATACGTCTCAATGTCTACTGCCGACCCCCTGGCTCAAATTAAATATACGCTCGACGGCTCCGACCCTAAGCCTACCAGTTCGGGCGTGTATTCACCCATCCCGCTGACAAAGAGCACCACGGTAAAAGCTGCAGCCTTGGTGGACGGTAAGTTTCCCGGTCGCGTACTGACGGTGCGCTACTTAGTGCACAAAGCCCTGGGCAAACCCTATACTCTCTCTACTTGGCCTACTCAATACTCCGGCGGAGAAAAATACGCCCTCACCAACGGCTCTATAGGCGCCCTGCGCTCTTGGACAAACTGGGTAGGGGTGCAAGGAGCCGATTTAGACCCGGTCATTGATTTGGAACAAACCACTACCGTGCAAAAAGTCAGCCTCAACTTCTTAGTCGGTACGGCACACCTCATCTATCCGCCGCGCAGCATAGAAGTGCTGGTGTCAAACGACGGAGAGCATTTCACCTCCGTCGCCAAGCACGCCGTAAATGCGGAGGAGCTGGTGGGCAACCGCATCGAAACGGTTACCCTGCCGCTCAACGGAGTAGGTTGCCGTTATATCAAAGTAATTGCAAAAGGCTACGGACCTGCGCCCAAAAGCGGCGAAAAAACGTGGTTGTTTGTAGACGAGATTTCCGTGGAATAGCGGGCCTGTATTGGCCGAGTACGCCTTTGGCGGGTATAGAGCTGCTATACCATACCGGCAAGCAGGGTTAAAGCTGTAGTTTTGCGCCAGACGCAAGCATGCGCTCTGCCGACGTCAAGCCTCTCCTTGTCTCTTGCTATGGTAAAATCAAAAACGCCCTCTTCAGACGCGCCGTCCTCCTTGCCCGAGCAGCCCATCACAGAAGCCTATCGGCAGGAGGTCCTGCGCGATTACCGCATTTGCTGCCTAAGCCGAGAAGCCAGCATCCTGGCGCGCAAGGAGGTCCTCACCGGCAAGGCCAATTTCGGCATCATCGGCGACGGCAAAGAAGTAGCCCAAGTAGCTATGGCTAAAGCCTGGCGTAAAGGCGACTTCCGGGCCGGATATTATCGAGACCAGACCCTCCTGTTGGCCTTGGAACTCATGACCTTGGAGGAATTTTTCGGTCAACTATACGGAGACCCCGAAAACGACCCTTTCTCCGGAGGACGGCAGATGAACTGTCACTTCGCCACTCCCTTTTTAGATGAAAACGGTGAGTGGTTGGACCTAAAAAACCGCTTCAACATCTCTTCAGACGTCTCTCCTACCGGCGGCCAGATGGCTCGAGCCTTGGGCTTGGCCTTTGCCTCCAAGAAATTTCGCGAAAACCCGGCGCTGTGCGGCCGGCTATCCGACCGTGGAAACGAGGTAGTCTTTTGCACCATCGGCGACGCCTCTACTTCAGAGGGCATTTTTTGGGAAACGATGAATGCCGCCGGCGTGCTGCAAGTGCCCTTAGCCGTATCGGTTTGGGACGACGGATACGGCATCTCCGTTCCGAAGAAATATCAAACGACCAAAGAGAGCATCTCAGAGGCCATGGCCGGCTTCGAGGGCGCCATTGATATTTACCGAGCAAAAGGCTGGGACTATCCGGCCTTGTGCCGGCTGTACCAAGAGGCCATCGCCGCCATGCGTCAAACGCACCGGCCGGCGCTCTTTCACATCGAAGAGATGACCCAGCAGCTGGGTCACTCCACTTCGGGCGACCATCGGCGCTACAAATCGCCGGAACGCTTGGCTTACGAGGAGGAGTACGACTGCAATCGGCGCATGGCCCGGTGGATGATCGAAAGCGGCCTGGCTACTGCCGAGGAAATAGAAAAAATACAAACGGAGGCCCGAACAGAGGTGATGGCCGCTGCCCATTGGGCTTACCGACACTATCACGACGCCGTGAGCGCCCGCCGCAAAACGCTTCGCGCAGCCCTGCAAACGGCTACAGAGGCGCACCCCGATGTGCAGGCCTTACCCGCTTTAGCCGCCGACCTCGACCGACTGCGCGACCCCTTGCGCTTCGAGTTGCTTCGCACGGCGCGCAGAGCCCTGTTCGCCCTGGCCGGTAAGCACAGCCCTGCCCGCGACCAAATAGCGGCTTTTGTCCGAGAAGAAACCCAAAAAGGTCGGCAGTGGTACGGCACTCACCTGTACAGCCAAACGCCGCGCTCGGCCCTGCAGGTGCCCGTCGTGCCCGCCCGCTTCTCCGAGAACGCCCCGCTAAAAGACGGCTATGAAATCCTTAATGCCTGCTTCGACGCCAACTTAGCCAAGTATCCGCAGCTGTTCGCCTTCGGAGAGGACGTCGGCCACATCGGCGACGTCAACCAAGGCATGCGCGGTATGCAGCAGAAGTACGGCGTGGAACGCGTGTTTGACACCGGCATTCGAGAATGGACCATCGTAGGCCAAGCCATCGGTATGGCCATGCGCGGCTTGCGGCCTATTGCCGAAATCCAATACCTCGATTACCTGCTTTACGGCCTGCCTGCCCTTTCGGACGACCTGGCTACCGTGCGCTGGCGCTCGGTAGGCCAACAGGCGGCTCCCGCCATCATCCGCACGCGCGGCCATCGCCTGGTGGGCATCTGGCACTCCGGCTCGCCCATAGGCATGATGCTCGGCTCACTGCGGGGCATGCATCTGTGCGTGCCCCGTAATATGACGCAGGCAGCCGGCATGTACAACCTGCTGCTGCAAAGCGACGACCCCGCCGTCGTCATCGAATGCCTCAACGGCTATCGCCTGAAAGAACGCCTGCCCGACAATATCGACAGCTTTACCGTCCCGCTGGGTGTACCCGAAGTGCTGCGCACCGGCACCGATGTCACTTTAATCACCTACGGCTCGTGCGTGCGCATTGCCGAGGAAGCCTGCCAACTCCTCGCCCAGCACGGCATTTCGGTAGAATTGGTCGATGTACAAACGCTCTTGCCCTTCGACCTACCGCAGGCTTGCCGGAAATCCGTTCAAAAAACCAACCGCGTAGTGTTCCTGGATGAAGACTTCCAAGGCGGAGCCTCTGCTTACCTGCTGCAACAGGTCCTCGAAAAACAGGGTGCTTACCACTACTTAGATTCCGCACCGATAACCCTGACCGCTCCCGACCATCGCCCCGCCTACGGGCAAGACGGCGACTACTTCAGCAAGCCTCAGGCAGAGGACGTCTTCGAAGCCATCTACAAGATGATGCAGGAAGCCGAGCCTACCCGCTTCCCGACCTACTTTTAGCGGCGAAACCGCACTTTCACACGCCCAATAATCGCGGACAAACGGTCGAACGGTGAACATCTGCTCGGGCGAAGCGGTTTTTAGCAACCTATATTCGACAACATCCGCCAAAGGCGCTCCTCTCTCATTACAAAAGGTTCTTCCAGGCTATTTTTTTACCATGGAAAAGACGGCTAAAGGCTTCTCTAAATGGAGTAAGGCAGAGAAAATCGAATGGGTAACCCGGCATTTCTTTTCCGACCCTGAACGGGCAAAAAAGATCCTGACCGATTGGCAACGCTCGGAAGCGGAACAAAAAATCTTGGACGGCTTCACGGAGAACGCCATTAGCAATTACACCCTTCCCTTTAGCGTAGCACCCAATTTTTTGGTCAACGGCAAGGTGTATGCCGTGCCTATGGTGACAGAGGAGAGCAGCGTAGTAGCAGCAGCCTCTAGTGCAGCGCGCTTTTGGCTCGAGCGGGGCGGCTTTCACACAGAGGTGTTAGGCACGGTAAAATTAGGGCAGGTGCATTTCCGCTGGTACGGCCGTCCGGAGCGATTGCAAGCGCTGTTCGGATGTTTAAAAGAACGGCTCCGCTGCTGCTGCGAAGATATCACCGCCAACATGCAGCGCCGAGGAGGCGGCATACGGGACATAGAGCTGCTTAATTTTACCCATTTAGAGCCCCACTATTACCAATTGCTCGTCTCCTTTGAGACCTGCGACAGCATGGGAGCGAACTTTATCAACTCCGTGCTCGAGCGCATGGGAGACCATCTGGAGTACGTCTTTGAGACCGAGCCTGGACTGGCCGATGACGAGCGCGATGTGGAAGTAGTCATGTGCATCCTTTCCAACTTCACGCCCAACTGCTTGGTGCGCGCCTGGGTAGAGTGCCCGGTAAGCGAGTTGGAGGACTTGGCGCAAACGGCCGGCCTTCCCGGAGCGGCAGCAGTGGAGCGCTTCTGCATGGCGGTCCGCATCGCCCATTTGGACCCGTATCGGGCCGTAACCCATAATAAAGGCATTTTCAACGGCATAGATGCCGTCGTGATGGCGACGGGAAACGACTTTAGGGCAGTAGAGGCTTGCGGGCACGCCTATGCATGTCGCAGCAGTCAATATCGGAGTTTGAGCCACGCGCGTATAGACAATGGACACTTTTGCTTCGAGTTAAAAATTCCGTTGGCCGTCGGAACGGTAGGTGGTTTGACCGGGCTTCACCCCTTGGCGCGTTTAGCGTTAGAGATGCTGGGCAACCCCTCTGCTTCTGAGCTCATGAGCATTATTGCAGCCGTAGGGTTGGCGCAAAACTTTGCGGCCGTTCGCTCTCTGGTTACCACCGGCATTCAGGATGGACACATGCGCATGCATCTGAACAATATCTTGCAGCATTTAGGCGCTTCTGAGGCAGAGGGTGCGGCTGCGCGCGAGCACTTCAAAGGGCGAACGGTTAGCTTTAGCCAGGTGCGGACCTTCTTGGAGCAACGGCGCGCGGCCGTTCAGTCCAACGTATAGCTGACGCCCAAGCGGGCCAATCGCCGCGGCTGCGGATTGTACAGCAGGTCATCGGGCGTTTGAGTGGCGTCTATGCCGGCGTAGCGGCGGTTGAACAGGTTGCGCACCTCCCCATAGACGGAAAAATACTCGCTCAAGTACAGGCGGAAGTGCGCATCCAAAGTCCCGAAATTGGGAAGGGTACTCGGCCGCTCCGGTTGTAGGTGGAAAGCGGCATAGGCTACCGCGCTACTGCTAATGGTAGCGCCTCTTAGATAGAACAGATCGAGCTCCCACCTTCGGCCGTAGACCTGCAGCTGCAACTGCGTCAGGCGACGGGGGAAATTGCGCACGTCGGGCAAGGGCGCGCGGCCGAGTTCGATCCACTCCTGTCCGCGGCTGTATTGAAAAGCATACTCTATGTTGGCACCCAACTCGTTTTTGCTCATCGCTTCCCGATGCGCACGATCGTGGAAGAAGGAATGCCTTATGGACAGTTGGCCTCCCCACAGGCGCAGGGCTACGTCGGGCATCTGTTGAAAACCGTACACCCAACCCGAGGTGGTTTGGGTTAAATAGCCGTCGCGGCGAAGCCGGGAAGCCTGCTGGTAAAAAAGCGTCAGTTCGGCATCTATACGCAGCAAGCGGAAGCCAAAGCCCGCCTCTACGGCGCGCGTGCGCTCGGGCAATCCGTCAGTACCTCCTTCGGCTAAGAGCGGTCGAGCGTTCAGAGGGCTATCTCCGCCCAGCCGGTAGGTGCGCGCCGCATAGAAAGCCAACGGACGCTGAAAACCCTCGGCATACGTAAGGCGAACCGATTTGCTGCTATCAATGGCATGGCGAAAGGCCAAGCGCGGAGCTAAGGTGTAGGGAGCCCCTAACAGTACCTGTAGCGCTAAGCCGCCCACGACAAAGGTGCGCGGCGTGCGCCAAGTGCCTTGAGCAAAAACGTTGACATCCAGGGCCGAACCGCTGCTTACCGGAAAGGGCCGGTCTAACGGCGGGTCGGTGTTGCCCCTGGGGGAGACGGTGACGGGCGTGAGGAAATATCCCATGGGGGGCACGCCTACGGCCAAGTTAGCCTGCAGCCCTGCGTCCAGCAGGAGGCGCCCGGTTACAACCGCTTGTAAGCGCGATTCCAGGCGCACATCCACACCGTTGGCTGCCAAATAGCGCTCCTCGCCGGCGTAGCGCCGAGCCCAATCGGACACCCATTGGCGCTGCGCTTCTTCCCCCTGCGGCATCTGAACGGCGTAAAGTGCTGCCCCCAAACGGTCGAAAATTGGAGTGAAAGCAGAGGAGCCCTGCACCGAATAGCGCAGGACCGACATTAGATGGGCCATCGTAACGCGCCCTCGCGTGCGCTGCAGCCCGGCGGCAAAAGCCTCAATCTGCTCCGCTATGCGGTTAGAGGGATTAGCATAAGAAGCCGCCAACGGGCTGAGCCCCAGGCTACTATGGTCAAAGCGACTCATGCGATGATACTGAAAGCGGATGCCGCGCCAGGTAAAATGCAGACCTAACAGGCGGCTCTCGTGTGGAATGACGGCAGTACGCGCCACCGAATCGCCGGGCATGCGCGGGCGGTAATTGGGCAGCAGGCGCAACATGGAAGTATCCCAACCGAAAGGCAAGTAGTGTTGCGGAACGAAAAGCCTTTCATCGTAGTAGTAATCCGTTGCCTCGCGAACCGTGCTGCTGCCGTATAAGCTGAAGCGGAAGGTGTTTTTCCCGTCGAACAGCTTTCCTCCCAGCGATAAATCTACGCGATTAAAGCCGTAATTGCCCAACGACAGGTCGGCTTGGGTATATACAGGGCGTTCGCTTTCTTTTAAAACGAGATTAATCAGCGCTACACAAGCGCCGTCGCCGTAGAGGGAGGAATTAGGCCCGATCAACACCTCAATGCGCTCGCACTGGCTCAAGGGCAACTGCGCTCCGATGGGCATGCCCGGTGCAGCAGACGGACGCACCGGCACGTCGTTGATGAGCACCCGCGTGTACCCATTGCCGCGAAGTCCGCGCACTAAAAAGGTCTCGCCCTCGAGCGCATTACCCGGCTGCGACACGCGAATGCCCGGTACTCGGCGCAAAACATCGCCAAGCGTCACAAAACCATAGCGCGCAATCTCTTGAGCCGTAAAAACCCACAGCGTCTGCGGTAGGACACCGATGTGCTCCGGCGAACGCGTCGCCGAAGAGGCCAGCCGCTCCGCCCTATTGCTGCGCTTCGCGGTAATATTGGTGTCTGTGAGCATTTCCGGTATCAAGACAAAACCCGTATCCGTTTGGCTACCCAACTGACCGGCCGCAAACAGCAAGCAACAACACACAAAGGCTCGCATACAGACGAAATTTGAAGGACCAAAAGAACAAAAAAGGCACCAGCCCGTGCCGCCGCGCCGTCGAATGCGCCCTAGCTCCACCCGCTTTTGGCGGCGAGCGGCCTTCAGAGTCTTCGAGACGCACAACTGAGCCGACGGCTTCAGCCGGAAATCTTCACGTTGGGTGGGCAGGTAGGGCAGTAGCAGGGAGGTGTCAGCGTGACGGTAGTCGTCTCGGCCGGTATGGTGAACTCGCACAGGTCAAACAAACCCAAGCGCCCGGTATCGTCGGGCAAGGCGAGCTTGAGTTCGACGTTTTGCGTGCGGCCGTTTTTGCGAACGGCGAACACGAGGGGCTGCCCTGCCGGAGGAATAGGCAGGTTGGTCAGCTGGCCGTCTATATAAATTTGAATTTTGCTCCGATAGCGGTCGAGACCTTTATCTAAGTTGATGTATACCAACACGTCTCTGCATTCACAGGCCGCTAAGATATCGAGCACGGGTCTGTCGGCGCGGCCACCGGCATAGCATTCGCAGTTATTATCCCCTACGCGTACGTTCAGGGGTTGATTGTTTTGCTTTACCCAAAAAATTACCTGAGTGCCGTCACCCTCCAGATTGAAGTCCTTTTGACGTCTGTCGTTGACGTACACCCAAGGATTCTGTAATCGGCGCGGCAGCGTGACGACGACTTTGGTAGACTTGGCCGAGCCCGCCGCTACAGAGGCTCGCTGCGACGCCGAGGGGCCGGAGGCAGATGCACGCGCGGTGGGTGCCGGCGCACTTTCGGCTCCGTAGGCAGCCGGCGCCAAAGCCATGCGCCCACTACCACCCGTGGGCTGGGTGTGTACCGTTGCCCCTTTTCCTATCCGACCTTGATAGGCGTACACCGATGCCTCTTCGTCATAGGGATTAATTACGCGAAACGTGTGCTCCCGAGTCGTCTCGCAAAAAGGGATGACGTACCGATGATATCCCACTCGGCTACCTCGGAGTACATACTTCTCGTCTACTACCACCAGGATGGAGTCCACCTCTAACGGCACGTCCAAATACGTACGGCAGTTACTCACCGGTGCCGTGCGCGGCTCGCCGGTTCGGTCGTTGTGAATTTGGTAAAGCTCAAGTGGAACGAACATTTCCTCTCGACGAACCGTGCCGATGAAGTCCAGCTCCTCGTCCTCCACGATGAGCGTTTTGGGCAATGCGATCTCTTCGGCCAAGACCCTCATCTGGATTAGGCGCCGATCCGAGGGAACTACCTCGTACTCCATCTTGCCGGCAAAAAACAATACAGGAGCAGTGAACTCGTGGCCGGCAGCAAAAGCAAACTTCAGTTCCTTTTCCTCTTGGCCGGCAAGATAGTACCAGATACCTGCCGACAAGAGGGCGGCTACGATAAGCCCAAGGAGCAAGAGGATATCGCGATTCGAACGCTTGTTCGGTTGAGGTAGTGCTGAAGTGGGGTTGTTGCTTTGCATAGGTTTAGAAGAAAAACTTAAGGTTGTGCTTTAATGCCTGTAAAGGTATGCGAACATTTCACATTTAATAAAAATTAGCCGTAGAAGCAGGCATTTAGGCAAAAGTTAATTAGTAAAAGATGACCTCGGTGGCTCCGTAGCCGTACTTGTGGTGGTATTCGTTTTTAAACTTCCACACTCCCGGATGCCGGCGAAGCTCGTCGGCGACTGCCCGGCGCAAAATGCCTTCCCCCACGCCGTGAATAACGAAGACGCGCGGTATGCCCAGCCGAATAGCTTTTTCTAAAAATGCGCGCAGGTGGGCCAGTTGAAGATGCAAAATTTGCGAACGGTCCAGCCGGGCAGCATTAGGCAGGAGCCGCTCCGCATGCAGGTCTATTTCATGGCTAAACTCTGCCGCCGCCTTTACATCGTAAGGATCGACCGGCCTGAGCGGAAGAGAGGGTTTTTTCTCCGTGCGAGGTACTTGCTGTCGAACGTACTGTCGGAGGTCTGTAGGCGGTTTAGAAGGTACAGCTGCAGATAGGTGCTCGAAGAGCACGAAGCGATAGGCCGTCACTGCTAAGACGGGAACCGCTTGCAGACTATTGAAAAAGGTCTTCGGGCGGAGGCGCACCGTACGCTCCAGAGGCGGTTCTACCCCTGCCGTACTGATACGGCGGCAGACCAGATGCACCTCGGGAAGATCGCTCAAATCATCGGCCAACATCACGCCGCACTCGACCGCCGCAAGGGCCTCCAGCTTGTCTTCTGAGTGCACCACCCGGCGCGTGCGGGTCTCGATGTGGAGTTCAAACAGGCATTCCTGCTCGGTATCGTTAAGCAGCCAAACGGTATAGCGCAGCACCGTGCCATCGCGCCCCGGCATCGGCTCGAATACTGCAGATATACCCTTCGGCGCACTTATCCGTTCGGCGCCTTTGAGCCGGCGTCGCCTTTCCTGCACTCCTTGTTCCTTCGCTTGGTGGACAGGTGAGGGCACGCGCGAAATAGCCGCCGCGGCCGGCAAGAGGTCTTCCTCATAAGCCGGTATTGTCATGTCGGGGTCCCCTTCTAAACGTATCAGCAACACCTCGTCTTCCAAGCGGCTCACCACCGTCGCCATCTCGCCCGTGTGCCGCAAAAGCACCTTTGTGCCGGGTGTGTAAAGCATTTTCTCGCGCTGAAGTGTTTACCAAAACTGCTGTAGGCCAAAAGAGGGTGTGGCTTCGCGGGTAGGCGTTGCCTTTAAGAGGCCTACAAAAATAGCGGCTCTCCGGCAAGCAGCAAACCTCAAAGCCCTGCACCGCTCTTCTCCTTGACGCTCCGGCCTCGACTTCGACAGCGTTCACTGCAATAGCGGACTGCTTCCCATTGACGCGCCCATTTTTTTCGCCACCGAAACGGCCTCCCACATACCGGGCAAATCTTCTCCGGGAGGTCGGCTTTATTTGGCTTCTTCACCATGCCCGTTCAACAGCGCAGATAAGAAAGGGTTCGGTGGGGTATTTTTTCTGTCGTTTATCTCAAGACCGAAAGTTAGGCCTATCTTAGAGGCCTGTTTTCTATTTTTTTCACAAAAGACAAGGATGGTCGTCTTCGTCTCACAATCCGGCTTATTGTTCACCCTTTAAAAATAGAGGTATCTTTCATGCAGCTCCGCATTCTCTTCCTCCTCACACTTTTGGTCTTAAGTGGGCAGTGTAAGCAAAGCCATAAGAACGTCAATGCGCCGGCAGAGACGATGGGTTCTGCTTCGACCACTTTCGTCGGATACTTGAGCCAGAACGACCAGGGAGCCGTATTGCGCGCTTGCTCCGATGGCAAGCAGTATCGGCTTAGCGATGCCACAGGCCGCCTGGACTCCCTGTATCGGCTGGCCTGCGAGCCGGCCCCTATTCCCGGAGAAACCGTCTACGCCGTACTGGCAGGCACTCTTTCAGCAGACGGCAGTACACTCTCGGTAGAGCGGATAGACACTTTGACGGCAAAAAGCCCCGCTAATGCCTGCATTCCTTGGGAATTTTGGTGCAGCGGGGTGGAGCCCTTCTGGGGCTTGCAAATCTCTAAAGCAGAGGGCAGCCTGTTCTTCAAGGATGTAGGCGAGCAGATAGGTCAGGCCTTTGCCTGGGTACCGCCTAAGACGGACGGGAAGAGCATGTGGACATATGAAACTGCCGGATTAAAGGTCGTCATCAAAAAGACACCCTGCAGTGACGGCATGTCGGACCTCACCTATTCCTATAGTGTTCAGCTATCCATAGGCGACCGCACCTTAAACGGCTGCGCCATTCGGTGGGGAGAGTCTATGCCTGCTGAATAGCCCGCGGCAAGGCTTTATTACCTGTGGCCGTTGTCTGCAGACGGGCAACGCCCCTGTAGAAAGAGAAAGCACCGTCGCTTAGTGCTTTGCGGCGTCGGTGCTTTTCTTTTGTTCGAGCAGAGGACGCAGTCGTCCTTTCTATTGCTGCGGCCGCTCGTCTTGAGCAGGAGGAGGGGATAGGAGTGGCGCAGTGTTTGAAGAGGGCTGTGCGGTTAGCCGCAGTTGTTCCTGGCGAGCAGGCGGTTGAAGGTGGCCCGTTTCCCTATCGGCCGTGTGACCGCCGAGAATAGGCGCTACGGCCAATCCCATCAGACAGCTGAGCTTGATGAGAATATTCATCGACGGGCCGGACGTGTCTTTGAAAGGGTCTCCCACCGTGTCACCGGTGACGGCAGCCTTGTGCGGGTCGGAACCCTTGTAATAGATTTGGCCGTTGATTTCGGCCCCCTTCTCAAAGGTTTTCTTGGCGTTGTCCCAGGCGCCGCCGGCATTCGATTGGAAGAGCGCCCACAGCACACCGCTGACCGTAACGCCGGCCATATAACCTCCCAGGGCTTCGGCGCCCATGAGGAAGCCAATGGCGATAGGTGTAGCAATGGCGATGATGCCCGGCGGCATCATCTCGCGCAGCGCCGCGCGGGTGGAGATTTCGACACACCGGCCGTATTCGGCTTTCCCTTCGCCTTCCAGCAGGCCGGGAATTTCTCGGAACTGGCGGCGCACCTCATTGACCATGTCCATAGCGGCGCGACCCACACTTTGCATGGCCAGTGCCGAAAATACTACCGGCACCATGCCGCCCACGAAGAGCGCCGCCAAAACGTCGGCTTTAAAGATGTTGATGCCCGCTATGCCGGTGAAATCCACGTAGGCAGCGAACAGCCCCAGCGCCGTGAGCGCAGCAGAGGCAATGGCAAAACCCTTGCCGATGGCAGCCGTGGTGTTGCCCACAGCGTCTAAGATATCTGTTCTTTGGCGCACCTCCTTGGGCAGCTCGCTCATCTCGGCGATACCTCCGGCATTATCGGCAATAGGGCCGAAGGCATCTATGGCCAACTGCATGGCCGTAGTGGCCATCATGGCAGAGGCCGAGATGGCTACTCCGTAGAAACCGGCCAATGAATAGGCCGCCCAGATGGCCAGCGCGAACAGGACAATAGGCATCCAAGTAGAGAGCATGCCGGTGGCCAAGCCGGCGATGATATTGGTGGCGTGCCCGGTGCCGGACTGCCGGACGATGCTCTCTACCGGCTTCTTTCCCATGCCCGTGTAGTATTCCGTGATGGCCGAAATGAGCGCTCCCACGGACAACCCGATGACGACGGCATAGAACACATATGTGTTGCTCACCAAGCGCGGCCCGGAACCGAAAAAGTTCATCGTCATCGTTTCAGGCAGCATCCAATGGATAATGGGGTAGCAAGCGATGCCGGTGAGGACGATACTCGCCCAATTGCCGAGGTTAAGCGCATTTTGCACCGTGCCGGCCGTGGCGTTCGCCTCATCTTTTACCCGCACTAAGTTCATCCCGATTATCGAAAAGAGGATGCCGATGCCCGCGATGAAGATAGGCAACAAAATGGGACCGATGCCGCCGAAAGCATCGTTGAGCACCCCGCCGGAGTCGCGGATGACGGAGTTACCCAACACCATGGCAGCCAGCATAGTGGCCACATAAGAACCGAAAAGGTCGGCACCCATGCCGGCTACATCGCCCACATTGTCGCCTACGTTGTCGGCGATAACGGCCGGGTTGCGCGGGTCATCTTCGGGAATACCGGCCTCTACTTTGCCCACCAAGTCGGCTCCCACGTCGGCAGCCTTAGTGTAAATGCCACCACCCACGCGGGCAAATAGCGCAATAGACTCGGCGCCCAGCGAAAAACCGGCCAGCACCTCTAATATGCGCACCATGATGGCGTGCCCACCCGCCGCATAAGAGCCGTCCATAAAATAGCGAAAGAAGATGGCAAACAGCGCGCTTAGCCCCAACACCGCCAAACCGGCCACTCCCAGCCCCATCACCGAACCGCCCTTAAACGATACCTGCAACGCCCGAGCCAAGCTCGTGCGCGCCGCCTGTGTGGTGCGCACATTCGCCTTAGTAGCAATGCGCATACCGGCAAAGCCGGCCAGCACCGAAAATGCCGCCCCAATTACAAAAGCCACCACGATCAGGGGGTGGCTTGTCGTCACCACCGTGCTTTGCCAGCCCAGCAGCGCGCCCGCCACCACCACATATACTGCCAGTACGCGGTATTCCGCCTTCAAAAAGGCCATCGCGCCGTCCGCAATGTGGCGGGCGATAGCCTGCATATTTGCCTCGCCCGGGTCCTGTTTCTTTACCCAAGCCTGCAAGAAAAGCATGTACAACAACCCCGCTACGCCAAAAAGAGGAAGGAGATAAACCAAAGAGTCCATCGTGTTTTGTTTTGCTTTGTGCGATAGGTTTGTATTGAGTCCGATAAAATGAGGCCGCAAAAGTAGATAAATTTCTCTTCGGGCTGTGTAGCCCGGTGCACTTCCCTTCTGCCGAGGGCCGGATAACGAAAAATTAATCCACCTGCGAGGTGGACTCCGGCGAAATGGCCGATGGACTCAAGTAAAGCCGCTTCAGTGTGTTCAAATGGTGCAAGTGGTGGCCGGCAATGATAAAGAAGAGCGCACGAGGAGTAGAGCGCCAGCCACTGGCCATCCCTAAGAAGCGCGATTGCTCCTCTGTACACTGTTGTAAAAGGTATAAGGTGTTGGCGCGCACCGCTTTCCATTCTTGCAAGAGCCTTCTCAAGGTGCGGTTCGACACATCTACTTGTTCCATCCAAACAAGCGGATGAAAGCCGGGCAAGGCGATGCGGTCACCGCGCATAAAAGAGAGAATACGGAAGGCCATTACCCGCTCGAAGTCCATCAAATGAACGACGACCTGTTTGATGCTCCATTTCTCCGGAGCGTAGCGATAATCTTCCATTTCCGGCGGCAACGAGCCCAAAAGGCGAACGGTTTCGCTAAAGGTGTGCTGCAGAAGCCTTTTAGCGCCCTGTCGCGGCGGCAGCTGCTTCAAGTACGGCTCGTGAAGAGGAGCGTATTCGCCTTTCTTGGGTCGTTTCATGTTCGGGCCAAGCGCGTCATGAACCAGACTTCAAACACCGTATAAAAGACGTATAGGAGCAGAAAAATGCCCACAAATAAAGCGTTCGTAGGCTGAGCCAACTGGCGATACAACACTAACACTCCCAGCGATACGAGCATCTTGCCGAAAACGGCGGCTATAACCAACTGTATAAAGGCGTACTTATTAGTACTCGTTGCAGCGCGTTTACCCGCTCCAAAAAGGACGGCGCAAAACAGTACAAACAGCAAAAGTATCCCGACCGAAAAAGCGCCGTGCTCCTGAGCAGCCGGTATTCCCAGCAGAAGAGCCCCCACGAGCACGGCGGCTAACAGGCTAACGCCGGCCAAATAGGCTATAAACGCTCCAAGAGACATACGTCGGCAGGATTTACTTTAGTTGGCGATACAGGGAAACCAAGGCAGCGATGAGAAAGAGCACGGTGAGAAAAACGGCCCACGCCGGCCGTTCCAGCCCCATGCGCTCGTCAAGCCACCGACCGACGAGCACGCCGGCCAGGCAGGCGCCCAGCAGTTCAAAGGCCAGGCCGCTGTATCGCGCCCAATCTTTGAGGGATGGCTTACGCCTTTGTCGTTGTGGCGGCTTTTCCGACGACATCGCCCGAGGGGGCTTTTGTAGCGCTGTTTCCGACGTTCATCTGCATCACACACGTAACGTTGAAGCGCGCACCGCTCTGCACCACCAATTTGTTGGTGATCACCTCCCCTTCTACCTCTGCCGTCTCTCGAACGTTGAGCAGCTCACTGACCCTTAAGTTGCCTTTAAAGCGCCCCTCGATGACGGCATTGGCACACGCAATTTCGCCCTCCACCTGACCGCCGGGGCCGATGATGATTTTGGCTTTGCACGAAACCTTGCCCTTTACCGAGCCGTCTATACGCAAGTCGCTTTCGCAGTTCAGGTTGCCTTCCAAAACCGTGCCTTTGACTAAGGCGTTAAAGGCAGAAGGCGAAGCGGTCGAAGCGGCGTTCGTTTCCTCTGTGTTTTTATTGCTGCCAAACATGTCAAACGTCGGTGTTTGAGTAAGTAGATAAGGATGTTGAAACGAAAAAAGCAGAGAATTTCCGCAAACCTACGGGGGTCCTCTGCTTTTTTTTCTCCGGAGAAAGCCGGAAAAATCTGCTCAGGCGGTGTTAAAAGTTGGGGCAATAGACCCCGCGGCGCTCCGGCCCACAGACTTTGTACACCAAGGAAAACTCGAAGGCGCCGTTGCCGTTGGAAGCGGCGTAAAGGCTGGAGGTGTTGATATCGTAGCTAAAGCCTACCGAAAACTGCTCGTAGTCGAAGCGCGTGCTCAAGATGAAGGCATCCACCAGTTTGCCACTATTAAGCCGGTTGGCTACGCGCGCCCAGGCGCCCAGTTGAAAGGCTTGGCTGTAGCGGCGGCTGTTGCCCAGCAGGAACTTGAACGAGTTGCCGGCATTCACCTGGAAAGAGGGCCCTTGGAGGAAAGTAACTACACCCGGCAAGAGGCCGAAGCGCTTTCCGGCCATGAATTCACCGCCGGCGTGGAAGGTGAATTTGCTGTACAGCGGGATGTTTTGCCGACCAAAGGACTGGTTAGCGCGGTTAAGGTGGCTAAAAGCTGCGCCGAAGTAAAAATTAGAGAATTCATCGAACACGCTGAACCACAGCAAGCCTGCCGACATGTCTAAGAAGAGGAAGTTCGGGTTTTCGATCACCTCGCCCGGCTGGGTAGGGTCAAACTGGCCCGCTCCGTTGTTTTGGCTCGGCCAGCGGAGGGCTGCGCTGTTGATGCTGCGCTGACTGACGCCGAAGTCTCCGCCGAATACCAGATAGTGGGCTTTGCGGCGATATCCGCCCATCTTTTTGGCATACGAACCCGACAGACGCGCTTGCAAGGTAGCAAACTCCGACTCGCCCGCCTTATCCCCCCAAAGAGTGCCGCCAATGCCGAAATAGTCGTACCGCCCCACGGCCACTTTTTGATCATAAGAAGCCGAAAAAGTATTGTACGCGTTCTGGCGCAATACCGAGGCCCACTGGTTGCGGTAATTGGCCACGAAGCGGTGCGAACAGTTCATCACCCCCGTCATCGCCGGGTTGAGGTTTAAGGGGCTCATGTAGAACTGCGAAAAATGGATGTCTTGGGCCTGCAGGGTCGCCAACGACGCCGACAGGATAAGGCCCAACACGCTAACACGTAAAGCAGTCTTTTTCATAAACAGGCAGAACTATGTTTGTTTGGTTAAAAACATTGACGCAAGCCAACACTCGAAAACCCGGAAAACCTACAGGAGTGAATCCGATAAAAAAGGAATTAAGGCAAAGGTAGAACTTTCGCTCTTGGGCAAATACCCCTTTCGCATTTTGGCGGGCAATTTTTCTTACTTTAACGCTTCAGGATTTTAGGCTTTAATAAACGTCTGTTGGCAAGGGGTTATTACCGATGTGCCCGGCGGCGTTACGCTTTTCCCTGCGGAAAGTGTATATGAAGAACAGAGGCGGCTTCATTTTACAATGCTGCTCCTAAAAGTGTTAAAAGCGGAGTCCTTCAGCGGCGCTGAGTAATTTGAGGGAGTACCGCTTTTTTCCAGGCGACAAAATCTCCGGCAAGGATGTGTTGGCGCGCCTGGCGCATGAGGTCCAGGTAAAAACCGAGGTTTTGGAGAGTAGCCAGTTGCATGGCCAAGATTTCGCCGCTCAAGAAGAGGTGGCGCAGGTAGGCCCGGCTGTGCTGTTGGCTGGTCGGTGCAGGGCAGAGGGCGTCGATGGGTTCAAAGCAATTTTTCCAGCGTTGATTGCGGATGCTGAGAATGCCCTCCCAAGTGTACAGAATGCCGTGGCGGGCATTTCGCGTGGGGAGCACACAGTCGAACATATCTATGCCGCGCTCGATGCACTCCAGTAGGTTTTCCGGCGTGCCTACGCCCATGAGGTAGCGCGGCCGGTCGGCCGGCAAAATTTCGGTGACGAGAGCCGTCATTTCGTACATCTGTTCGGCCGGCTCGCCCACCGACAGGCCGCCAATAGCGTTGCCCGGGCACTCGAAAGCGGCCACCACCTCGGCCGACGTTCGGCGCAAGTCGGCATAGGTGCTGCCTTGTACGATGGGGAAGAGCACCTGGCGATAGCCGTACAGGGGCTCCGTCTCCTGAAAACGCTCTACACAGCGCTCCAGCCAGCGGTGGGTGAGCTCCATAGAGGCTTTAGCGTAGCGAAAGTCGCAGGGATAGGGCGGGCATTCGTCAAACGCCATGAGGATATCGGCGCCTATGGTGCGTTGGATATCGATGACGTTCTCAGGGGTAAAGGTGTGCCGCGAGCCGTCGATGTGACTTTGAAAGGTGACGCCTTCCTCTCGGATTTTTCGCCGATGCGCCAGCGAGTACACCTGGTAACCACCGCTGTCGGTCAGAATAGGTCGTGACCAGTGGTTGAAACGGTGCAAGCCACCCGCCTGCCGCAGCACCTCTAAACCGGGGCGGAGGTAGAGGTGATAGGTGTTGCCCAGGATAATCTGTGCACCGATGTTGTGCTCTAATTCGTGCTGGTGCACGGCTTTGACCGTCCCGGCCGTCCCCACCGGCATGAAGACAGGGGTCTCTACTATGCCGTGGTCGGTGTACAGGCGTCCGGCGCGCGCTCGGCTATGAGGGTCGGTGGCCAGCAGCTCAAACGTCATGGCAGCGGCAGCAGGTTTTACAAAAAGGGGTTGTACGCGCGCTCGTGGCGAATGGTGGTAGCCGGACCGTGCCCGGAGTAGACGACGGTCTCTTCTGGCAAGGTGAACAGCCGACGCCGAATGCTTTCTATTAGAGTAGCGTGATGGCTGCCGGGCAAGTCGGTGCGCCCGATGCTTTCCCGAAAGAGAGCATCGCCCGACAGCACAAAGCCGGCCTTTTCACAGTAAAACGAAAGCCCACCGGGACTGTGCCCCGGTGTAAAGCGCACCTCCAGTTCCGTATGGCCAAACGAGATACGCTCCCCTTCGAGCCAGAAGCGCTCGGGCAGAGGAGAGGGCTCCGGGCGTGGCAGCCCGTACAAGGTGCAGATGTCCGGATAGCGCTCCAGCAGCGGCAACTCATTCGGGTGGCATTCGGGCAATAACCTCCAAGTGCGATACACAAAAGCATTGCCGAACACGTGGTCGATGTGGGCATGGGTTAGCAGCAGTCGCACAGGGCGTACGCGCAACTCCGCCACCCTCTGCTCCAGCCAGGCACATTCCTGTGGGGTGTAGCAACCGGGATCGACAATGACGGCCTCCCCTGTCTCGTCGTATACGATGTAGGTGTTTTCGGCAAAGGGACTGACTTCAATCCACGTAATCTCTGTCATAGCCGCGCAAGATTACGCACATTTCCCTATACGCTCAGCGCTAACCCGCAAGGACACCGCACCAACTCCATCACCAACCACCGGCCCGTAAAACCGCTCTCCGCCGGACAAATCGAATGGCCGATTAGGGCAAATTTTCAATTTCTACAATAACTCTGAAAATCAGCTTTATATCCAAAAAAAGGCGCCCTATTGTGCCTTTCCCGTTCGGCAGATGACCTGCATAAGTGTCCGTCATCGGCCAAGGCAAGGAGTGGACTTTCGCCTCATGATTTGCTCACTTAAATCGACTCAACACCATGAGAAAAGGTAACATGAAAAGCCTATCTTTTACAAAAAGAGGAAACATCAGCGCGAGCGGATGGGGTGGGTTCATCCTGCTCACCTACTGGGTCTGTTGGGGCGGAGTCGAGCTGCTCCGAGGCCAGTGCAATCCGGCGGGCAATCCGACGCGATACGAATATACCCTGACGCCTGTGAGCTCGCTCAACTTATCCGGTCTGCAGTTTTGCACTTCTCAGTCGTCCGGCAACAACTGTTGCGGAGGACCCGCCGACCAGTGCCTGGACTTGATTTTCCACCTGCAAAACGGCCCCAACGGAGAGATGTTCGACGCCAGCTGTCGGGGCCAGGTGAGCTTAATGACGGCCCAGGGCAACTTTAGCGCGATGTTTTTAGCCGTAGGCGCGCCCAACCCGGCGGGCAACAATGTGAACTGTGGGGCCCCCGTACCTTTAGGCAATAATTACACGATTTCGCTCTTGTTCAACGGCACGCCAGGCGGCAGCGTAAGTGCACACTTGGAAGTGTTTACCGCCGCAGGCATATCGGTTTTCAGCAACACCCAGGCCGTCAGCCCTGGACAGGCCGTCATGCTGACCCTGTGCAAACCGGGCTTCGGTTGCGTGATAGATGAAATCGTCTTCGGCTGCTGCGAGGCCGAGGCAAGCTTGGCGCTCCATAACGGCGCTTCCGATACGTTGTGCGCCGGTCAGAGCACGGTGTTAAAAATAGTCGGCCAGAACGGTGTGCCGCCGTACACCGTGACGGTGAGGGCTGCTACGGTCACGGATACGTCTTACCTGAACGTAGTGGTACCCTCCGACGGCGACTCTTTGGCGCTTCGGGATACCATACTGATTCCGGTGTCTCCGACTAAGACGACCACTTACTGCGCAGTAAGCGTACAAGACGCCGCCGGCTGCACCCAGCCGGTGACTTCAAACAACAAAGCTGCGATAACCGTGGTGCCGACGCCTCAGATAAACCCTCTAGAGGACATAATAGTCTGTGCCGACGCCTCCGTGCCGTCCACCGTGTTCACCTCACCGACACCGGGCGTCGTTTTCCAATGGACCAATAGCAACCCGGCCATCGGCTTGCCGAGTAGTGGGACGGGAGCCTTGCCGGCTTTTACCGCCCTAAACCCCGGCACGACACCGCTATCGGCCACCATTACGGTAACGCCTCTACTTGTCTGGGGAAGCAAGACTTGTACGGGCACCCCTATGTCATTTGACTTTATGGTCAATCCCACGCCGTCGGTAAATGCGATCAACAACCAGGTAGTATGTACCGGCCAGACGACGCAAACTATCGTGTTTAGCAGTCCGGTGGCGGGAAGCGTTTTTCATTGGACGAACAGCCTTCCCGCCATCGGCTTGCCGAGTAGCGGGACGGGCAACATAGCGGCTTCTACGGCGCAAAGCCCGGGCACGGCGGTGATAACGGTGACGCCGTCGTTTACGCACGCAGGCGTAACTTGCAGCGGTGCGCCGTCTTCCTTCACCATCACGGCCGACCCGCCTGCCGGTGTCTTTGCCGGATTCGACCAGGTCATTTGCCAAAACCAAGTAGCCACGCTCAGCGCTACCCTCAGCGGCAGCGCCACCGGCGGCACCTGGAGCGGAGGCGCCGGCGTATTCTCTCAACCCCAATCGCTCACGACCACTTACACTCCCGCCCTAGGTGAGTACGGCACCACCGTTACCTTGACGTTTACGACAAACGACCCGCCGGGACCTTGCCCTGCTGCATCCGACGACATAAACATTACCGTTAATACGGCGCCCATTGTGTACGCAGGCGCAGATGTTGCCATGTGCCAAAAGGACAACCTCTCGCTAAGCACACTCGGCGCCTACATCCTGGCCAACGGCAGCGGTGTCACTGCCGGCACCTGGAGTACCGGTGGGACGGGTACGTTCCTGCCGACCAATTCCTTCCCCGGAGCTACGACCTACATACCCAGCGCAGCCGACCGGGCAACGGGCTTTGTGACCCTGACGCTTACCAGCGCCGATCCGGCCGGACCTTGCAGCCCCGTTACCGACCAAGTAAGGCTGTCTTTCATACCCCCTTCCGCCTTAACCTGCAACGACAAGGTCATCGTCGCCCTCGACCAGACGGGCATGGCCGTCATCACAGCCGACATGTTGTTGGAAGCACCTCAACCCGACGGCATGTACCGAGTAGAAGTCTTTGTCAATGGGGTAAATATCGGCGACAAGGTGGACTGCTCTCACATCGGAAAAAATGTGGTAGGCAAAGTGACAGACCTATGTACGGGAGTATGGTGTACCACTACCATCATGGTGATGGACAACCTACCGCCCAAGATCACCTGCACCGATGTGACCTTAGTGTGTGCCGTTATGAATTACACGCCTGCTGCCCTGGCCGCTCTGGGTATACCTAACGTTTACCCCGAGGTGGAGGAAAACTGCGGGGCGTTTGACCTGACCTACTTCGATCTGTGGCAAGACCTTCCCTGTTCCGCTCCGTACAGCGGCTATGCTCTGCGCACCTGGACGGCCTCCGATGCGCGCGGGTTGAAGGCTACTTGTTCGCAATACATTTACTTTGAGCACCAGGAGCTCGATGCCGTGAAAATACCGGCCGACATTACCTTGACGTGTAGCAACGGCGCACCCGACACGTCCATCCAAGCCACCGGTATACCTTTCATCTCGGCTTATGGCGTTGACTTTCCCATTTTTCCGCCCTCCAAAGCCGGCGCCTGCCGACTAAGCGTGTCTTACGCCGACAAGGTCTTCTCGATGTGCCCCGGCTCGTACGGTGTCATCCGAGAGTGGACGGTGCTGGACTGGTGCCGACCGATAGTGACGGCTGGGCCCAACGCTAACCCGCGCACGTCTGCCCAGCTCATCTCCGTGCTCGACCAGAGCGGACCGACCTTCCTGAACTGTCCCGACAACCTGACCGTGAGCACGGACCCCTTAACGTGCTGTGCGACGGATGCTCTGCCGGCGGTGCGCCTTCGCGACGGATGCGCCGGCGTAAGGGTTGTCAAAGCCATCGTTCTCGTGCGGCACCCTGTAACCGGAGATGTCCTCCAGACGCTCGAGGTGCCCGCCGCGCTCAACCCCGCCACAGGTGCGCCCGGCACAGAGCAACAGGCCGCCTTTGCCCCCACAGCCTGCCTGCCCATAGGTACGCACACGGTGATATACCATGCCGAAGACAACTGCAACAATACCTCTACCTGTTCTTTTTCCCTGAGCGTACAAGACCTGATGCCACCGCAAGTCTCTTGCACAGAGGTTACTCAAGTAGCCTTAGGCATCAACGGCATGGCCCTTGTCAATGCCGCTACGTTCAACAGCGGCTCTTACGACGCTTGCGGGCAGGTTTACTTTAAAGCCCGCCGCATGGAGAGCAACACTTGTCAGCCCGTCACACACTTTGTAGACCAGGTGAAGTTTTGCTGTGAAGACATCGGCGATACCGTTGAAGTCATCTTGCGCGTGTACGACGCTCCTCCTCCCGCCGGCCCTGTGCCGCTCGACTTTGCCGCCGGCAACTTCAACGAATGCATCGTGCAAGTGTACGTAGAGGATAAGCTCAAGCCGACCTGTATCCCTCCGGCCAATACCACGGTAAGCTGTGAGCACTTCGACCCCAGCCTATGGGCCTACGGCACGGCCGTTGGTACGGACAACTGCTGCGTGGACACCATCATCACGACGGTCAATTACCAGCAATTCGACACGCTCTGCAACCGCGGCACCATTGCGCGCACCTTCCGAGTGGTGGACTGCGGCGGCCAGTCGTCCACGTGCTCGCAGCGCATCGTCGTCCAGTACCAATCGGGGTTCTTCGTGCGCTTCCCCAACGACCTGCTGCTTACCGAATGCAACAGCCCTTTCGACAACTTCGGCCAACCGGAGTTCTTCGGAGTGGACTGCGAACACCTGGGTATCTCTTATGAAGATAAGCGCTTTACCGTAGTGCCCGACGCCTGCTTCAAAATTGAGCGCACCTGGACCGTCATCAATTGGTGCACGTACAACCCTAACGCCGGCTGTACGGTGGTGCCCAATCCCAATCCCAACGCTTTGAGCGAGCATCCCAGTAACTTCGTCGGCCCTACGGTATCGCCCTTGGGTACGCCGGCGCCTTGGGCGCCCACCGTCGCTCGCGTTGCACCTACCGATCCCCAGGCGACAAACTTCAGCACATTTTGGTCGGCCAATCCCAATTGTTACCGATACACTCAAATTATAAAAGTGCGCGACACCAAGGTGCCCACCTTACAGTGCCCCGCTGCACCGGTAGAAGCCTGCGACCTATCCGCCAACGACCCTCATCTGTGGAACGCCCCCTCTTGGTACGACGCGCTCACCGGCAGCCACGACCTGTGCGAGGGAGCCGTAGACCTGTGCATTAGCGCCACCGATGCTTGCTCCGGCCCCGACTTGAAGGTGCGCTTCCTGCTTTTCTTAGATCTGAATAACGACGGCACCATGGAAACGGTCGTCAGCAGCACCAATCCGCCTCCGCCGGGCGCCGTGCTCTTCGGAAATGCGGTCAACCCAAACTACTCCGGCGGCAGCCTGCGGCCCTTCGACCTCCGCAATGTGCCCGATGCTCGGAAGTATCGCTTCGCTCTGGAGACCAACACCGCCGGTAATAACCTGGTCGCTTGCCTGCGGTGGAACACCCTCGACAATCCTCAACAGTACGTCTTACCTCAGCTGCCCTATGGCACGCACAAAATCAAGTGGCTCGTCGAGGACGGCTGCGGCAACGAGCAGGTGTGCGAGTACCTTTTCACGGTCAAAGACTGTAAGCGCCCTACCGTTGTCTGCCTCAACGGCATCAGCGTCAACCTCATGCCCACAAAGATGGTCTCCGTGGACTACGGCACCCTCCTCAAAGACGCCGACGACAACTGCACACCTAAGAACTTGCTCATCTTCGGCCTTCGCCGCTCCGGAACGGGCACCGGCTTCCCCTTCCAGCCCGACGGCAACCCTCAGACTACCGTAACCTTCGATTGCAGCCAAGTAGGCTTTAACCTCGTCCAACTTTGGGCAATGGACCTGTCGGGCAACGCCGACTTTTGCGAAACATACGTACACGTGCAAGACAACGCCGGCGTATGCACCAACACCAATGCCACCATAGCCGGTATTATCCAAACGGAGACCGGTAAGGGCGTAGAAGACGTCACCCTGTCGCTGTCTGTCCTCTCTGCGCAAGGGGCAGCCGGCCTACAGACCCTCACCGAAGCAGACGGCTACTTCCTCCTTCCCAACGCCTTGCCCAGGGAAGGGACTACCGTCATCAAACCTTATAAGAATAACGACCCTCTCAACGGTGTATCCACCTTCGACTTAGTGCTCATCAACCGCCATATCTTAGGCATCGAGCCCTTCAACTCACCCTACAAGATGCTCGCCGCCGATGCTAACAATAGCCGTTCCATCACCACCAGCGATATCTTAGAACTGCGCAAGCTGATCTTAGGCCTGTACACCGAGCTCCCCGGAAGTCCCTCGTGGCGCTTTGTAGACCGAAACTACCTCTTTCCCGACCCGACGAATCCCTTCAAAGAGCTTTTCCCCGAACAGCGCAACATCACCGACCCAACCGACGACCGTCTGTCAGAGGACTTCATCGCCATAAAAATAGGCGACGTAAACGGCAGTGCCGTCACCAACAGCTGGACTCACGCAGAATACCGAACGGCAGGTACGCTTTTCCTCGAAGTAGAAGACCGCCCGCTGCGCCGGGGCGAGACCTTCACGGTACACCTGCGCCCTGAGCAACCCGTCGGCGGTTATCAGTTTACCCTCGGCTACGGTGGGCTGCAGCTGGTAGACATTCCCGCGGGTGAGGGCATGGGATTAGAGCACTTCGGTATCCACGTACAGGAGCAGGCCCTTGCGGTTGCCTGCGAAACTCCGGCAGCCTCTGAAGGTTTCAGTCTCACCCTGCGCGCCGAAGCCGACGGATGGTTGCACCAATTCTTGCAAGTATCCAGTAAAATCACCCGGGCAGAGGCCTATCCGTTGGATATCCCTGACGGCGGCTCGAAGACCGAGCGCTTGGACGTAGCCCTGCGCTTCAACAACGGCTCCCTTGCGCACGTCAGCGGTGTGGGCTTCGAGCTGTACCAAAACCGCCCCAATCCCTGGACGCAGCGGACACAGGTGAGTTTCCACTTACCTGCCGACGAGCCGGCTACTTTTACCGTCTACGACGAAACCGGCCGCGTACGCTTCCGCCATACGGCTCAATACCCGCGCGGATATCACGTCCTCACGCTCGACAACGAGGCCATTGGGCTGAGCAGCAGCGCGCTGTTTTACCGCCTGGAGACGCCCACGCACTCGGCCGTGCGCCGGATGCTCAAGCTCTGAGCGGGGGCAATTGCAGAAAAAAAGTGAAAATCCACTCTCCAGCACGTCGGCGCCCTGGCGGTGCCGACGTGCTTTTTTCTGTAAAAACTCAGTCCGCCATTCATGCTTTTGGTCGCCGGATGAAGGGGGCCCACGAGGAGCCAAGGGTACATAGCGGAGGGATACCTCGTCTTACGTTGGTGATTATCGCAATGATGTTGGGCCTCTACAAGGCCGGGCACATAGGGCTACACATGTTAGGCCTCTTCGAGGTCATTTTCTGCCGATAAAGCTTTTGCCCTTTTTCATGAGTTGGGCCGGATGCCTGGGCTATTGCTTTTTGCTTTGGAATCAACTACCGCAAATAGGTAAGGCAACGGCAGAGCCCATACCCTGGTCGCCGATGAGGCTCCCGAGGCTGAATGCTCTTTCCAAAAACGGTCGGAATTCAGGTCGCCACATGGGAATCTGGGCTGCGCCGTTTTTACGCTTTCTCCACATTAGCCTTGTTGACGAGCTCACACGCCAGCCTGAGCGCACAGGCGTCCAGTTGTTTTAGGTTAGGGATGTCCCAATCCAACAGCCAGGGATACTGCTCAAAGGCGGAGTTGAGAATCTGCTTCTTTATGGCGGCAATGTGCGGGTTTTCCCTCTGCGGAGTGATAAGGGGCAATTTTTTGCCTTTTCGGGCCTCTTCGATGAGGTCGAAGAAGCGCTCCAGGTGGCGGCGAGTCTGCTGACTAAAGGCCAGCACGAAGGCATCGCTCTGTTGCTGAAAGGCCGGTATGTGCTGGAGGCAATAGTTGCGGATGTCGATGCTGAGGTCGGCGATACGGCCTTGTCGGCTAAGGGAGAAGCGCTCCGCTTCTCGCTCTGCGTCTAGGGTTCCGTAGGTACCCCGCTCGCCGGAGCGCTTGTCTAACCAGCGACCGCTTTCGTCGTAGCGCTCCTCTCGCAGCCAAGCGTCGGTTTCTTGCTTGCGCCGCCACAAGGCAATGACAATTAGCACGAGAATGAGTATGCCGAAAAGTATACCGATGCTCATCAGAGGGGAAGCGTTTGAACTCATGAAGATAGGCACACCGGGGCATTAAAAACGCAAGGGCGGCTTAAGGTTCATGAAAAGGAGGTCTCTTTTAGGCAGCATCGGAACCGTCGGGCATTGCGCTTTTTTCCTGCTCCTTTGCGGCTTCCCACAAGGCATCCATTTCCGCCAAGCTCATATCGGCCAGCGGCTTTTGGGCGTGGGCCTCGATAAACTCGAAGCGCCGTTTGAATTTTCGGTTGGCGCGCTCTAAGGCGCCTTCCGGCTCTACCCCGATGAAGCGAGCGTAGTTGACCAGAGCGAAGAGCAGGTCGCCGAATTCTTCCTCTATGCGCCGGGGAGGTGCAGCACTTTGAAGAGCGGCTTGCAGCTCGGCGATTTCTTCTCGGACTTTGGCCCACACTTGCTCGGCATTTTCCCACTCAAAACCGACCTGCTTGGCCTTTTCTTGTATGCGATAGGCTTTTACCAAAGCGGGCAGGCCGTTAGGTACGCCGGCGAGCAGCGATTTTTTTCCCTCGCGGAGTTTGATTCGCTCCCAGTTTCGTTTGACCTCCTCGTCATCGGCCACCTGTATGTCGCCATAGATGTGCGGGTGCCGGGCCACGAGTTTGTCGCAGACGCCGTGCAAAGCGTCGGCGATGTCGAAGGCGCCCTGCTCGGAAGCGATTTTGGCGTAAAAAACCATGTGGAGCAATAGGTCTCCCACCTCTTCTCGCACGCCGTTGAGGTCGTTGCTCAGAATGGCTTCGGCCAGTTCGTAGGTTTCCTCTATGGTCAGGTGGCGCAGCGACTCCAGGGTCTGCTTGCGGTCCCAGGGGCATTTTTCTCTGAGGTCATCCATAATGCGAAGCAGACGACCAAAAGCACGGAGCTTTTCTTCGTAATCAGCGGACATGAGCGAGTATTATCGGATGAGGCGTATACCCTGCAAAAGTAAGCCCCGAGCAGGCACCGAAGGCATTTTAAGCGAAAAGAATACGGCTCATTGGGAAAAGTTGCACTTTTGCAGAGCGCCTCGAGCATTCTTTTTATCCTACCAAAAACGATACCGTACACATGCAAAAACTGATTCTCTGGGCTCTGCTGTTGAGCGGTGGCATAGGGTTGCGAGCGCAACAGTATGCGTTTAAGCACTCCTCACTGCCGTGTTTGAACAAGACGCTTAGCATCGTCGTCCATGTTTTTCCCGACAGCCTGGGCGACATTGGCGTGACGGAAGCCGCCATTCGCCAAGCGCTGGCCGATGCCAATCCGTTCTTCGAGCCGATATGCGTGCGGTTTGAGGTTTGCGACTTTCGCCTTCATCCTAACTGGCAATACGACACTTTGCGGACGCCGGCAGAGCAAATAGCCGAGATTACGACCAAGTACAACGCAGAGCGCCGTATCAACCTCTATTTGGTGAGCTTCTTCGAGTACCCTTACTACGATTGCGGCCTAACGGAAATCGGCGGCATCGGTAATCCGGTCAGTTCATACATCGTGCTGCGCAAGGAGTGCGTCAATGCGCGCGCCTTGGCGCACGAGTTAGGGCACTTCCTTGGGCTGAAAAACACGTTTGAGGGCAGCGGCTCGGAGCTGGTAGACGGCTCGAACTGTGCTACGGAGGGCGACGGTATCTGCGATACCCCCGCCGACCCATATGTGCCCGGAGAACCACTGGAATTTTACGTACAGCCTCCGTGCCGTTTCATCAGCCCAAAGCGCGACGCTGCCGGGAATTACTACAACCCCGATTTGGGCAACATCATGTCACATTACCGCTGCGATACCTGTGGATTTACGTGGGGGCAATTGAACGCTATGGCTCAGGCGTATTTGGCGTCGGCTGTGAAGTTCTGGTGAGGTGCAAAAAGGCGGTTTTACTCGTCGTTGTCGTCGTCCAACTTTTGAGTCGTATAGCCCTCGGCATTTTCCATGGCCTCTCCGCTGATTTCCCATTCGTCGCCGGCTTCGGCCGGCAAGCGGCCGTGGGGCAGGCGAACGCGGTCGCCGATGGGACGAGGGGAGGAAAGGCGGTCGGTTTCTTCGTCGTACAACGAGGAGGCGGCGTCCGAAGGCGTCTGGCGTCGAGCATTGGCGATGGTCTTGCCCTCAAGGCTTTTGGTGGCGTGAGGCACCAGACGAAGGCGATTCTTGTCGATAAGCTGGCCCGTCACCGTACAGATGCCATAAGTCTTGTTCTGAATGCGCAATAGGGCATTGCGCAAATCTTGGACATATCGCTGCTGACGCTGAGCCATTCGCTGAAGCAGCTCCAAATCGGCATGAGCCGAGGAATCATCGTACCAGTCCCCTCCTTGCTGGTGAAAACCGCTTTCGTTTAACTCGTCGATTTGCTTCTGAGTGAAGGCGAGCTCTTCTTCTGCTTTGACCAATTTCTCCTGAATAAGTACCCGAAACTCTTCCAGCTCTTCGTCGCTGTACCGGACGGTCGGTTCTTGTGCCATGATATAGATTTCTTTTTTAGAGAAAGTCTTAAGAATGCTTATTTCGGCGGGCAAAATTAGAATAAATAGCCAGGGAACAAGCAACGATAGGGAAATTTAGCTGCGCTGCTGTTGTAGCGCCGGGCGCGGAGGAGCATTTGTGTGAAGAGGGATAAGGGGCGCCCGCTTTTCGCCCTACCTTCGCCTCCGAACGGCGCGGCCGACACTCTTTTTTTACCCGTGGTTGGAGCGGGCTTTGCGATTAGTTAACTTATTCTTACTCTATGCCGGCGTACACTCACAGCGGCGACCATGTCCAACTGCGCGATTTACTGTTTGTTTTGCTCTTTAGCGAGGCTCAGGTGAACGCGCGGGTGCGGGAGTTAGGTGCTGCCCTCGCGCAGCGATACGCCGACAAGCAGCCTCTGTTTATCAGTGTCCTCAGCGGTGCTTTCATCTTCGCAGCCGACCTGATCCGGGCCTTTCCGGCCCCTTGTGAGGTCAGCTTCGTCCGCCTAACTTCTTACAGCGGTACCCGCTCTACCGGTGTTGTTCAGACGGTCATGGGCATAGATGCGGGCTTGGAGGGTAGGCACGTCATCGTGGTGGAGGACATCGTAGATACCGGCCGGACGCTGCACTTTTTCTTACAGTACCTCGAGGAGCAAAGACCGGCCAGCTTGTGTACGGTGGCCTTTCTGCGCAAGCCCGCGGCCGCCGTCTTTCCTGTAGCGGTGGACTTCGTGGGCTTTGACATTGCCGACCGCTTCGTAGTCGGTTACGGTCTGGACTACAACGGATTAGGGCGCAACCTGCCCGGTGTATACCAGCAAATAGACCCAAGGTGAGCGGTGGCCATGCGAGAACGTTACGACGCTATTATCATTGGCGGGGGCATCTTTGGGTGTTATGCCGCCCTTTACTTGGCCGAAAAGGGGGCGCATGTTCTCCTGGTTGAGAAAGAGGTGCGCTTATTTCAGAAAGCGTCGCTGGTCAATCAAGCGCGCCTGCACGGGGGATATCATTATCCGCGCTCTGTAGCAACGGCCCTGATGAGCGATGCGCATAAGGAGCGCTTTACGGCCGAACACCGAGCCTTTATACATTTTTCTTTTGAGAAATACTACGCTATTGACCGCTACGAGTCTTTTACGGATGCCGAGCAGTTTGAGCGCTTCTGTCGGTACCTGAATATCCCTTGCGTGCGCGTGGACACCCACCCGCTGTTCAATTTTCAGCGCTTGGAAGCCCTCTTCCGCACCGTAGAGTACTCCTTCGACCCCGTTCTCCTAGGCTGCTGGTACCGGCAGCGGGTGACGTCGCATCCGCGAATTGCGCTGCTGTTGCAAACGCGCGTGGAAGCGGCCACTGCTTTGGGCGATGAGTGGCTGGTAGCGTTGCGTCAGGGCGAGCAGGCGAACCGTCGGTTGGTGCAGGCGCCGATCGTCGTGAACGCCACCTATGCCGCTACCAACGCGATTAATCGCCTTTTTGGCGCAGCGACGTTGGCGCTTACGCATGAAATATCGGAAATTGCCTTTGCTGCCTCTCCTCAACTCGCCCAAATCGGTCTCACGGTGATGGACGGCCCTTTCGGCTCCATCATGCCTTACGGCCTGAGCGGCTTGCTGTCCATCTCATCGGTGGCTTATACGCACCACAGCATATCCTACGAGGACCTGCCCACATTTGCCTGTCAGCAGCCGGAGACGGACCCCTCTTGCCGCCCCGATGCTCCGGGCATCTGTACCTCCTGCCCGCGCCGCCCCACTACTAATGCCTACAAGATGGTGGCCCAAATGCGGCAATATCTCTCCGATACCGTCCGGCTACAGTATCTTTTTTCTTATTTCACCATAAAAACCAAATTAAAGGCCAGCTATATCGACGACGGTCGCCCTACGGAAATCGCTCTACTGCGCGAGCGCCCGCGCTTCTATTGCCTATTTGCCGGCAAGGTGAATTCTATTTACGAAATCGAAAAGATGCTCTGAAAAAAGCCGCCCTTCGCCTAAGACAAAAGAGGGAAGGAGCTCAAGAGACCCTCTTTTTCTCCGGCGCATTTCCGCTATGGGCTTTTGCCCTACCTTAGCGAGCCGTCTTCATCGTTCGGTAATCGACATGAGCCATTTCTTCGATCTACTCGCCGTCTTGGTCGTTCTCTCTGCGGTGTTTGCTTATGTCAATCACCGCTTCGTCCGCCTACCACCGGCCATAGGGCTGATGATGACCAGCTTGCTGCTGTCAATGGCACTCATCGGTCTGGGGCGCCTGTATCCGGCGGCCCTAGAGGAAGTGATAGCGCTGGTAAAGGAAATTGACTTTGCCGACCTATTGCTCGAAGTAATGCTGGGTTTCCTACTGTTTGCCGGAGCGATTCACATCCACTTAGATGAGTTGAAAAAGGTTCGGCTGCCGGTAATCCTGTTCTCCACACTCAGCGTGGTGATCAATACCTTTCTGATGGGCACGGGCGCGTTTTGGCTGCTTCAGTTGGTAGGCCAGCAGGTGCCTTATCTGCATTGTCTGCTGTTTGGGGCGCTGATATCGCCTACAGACCCTATTGCTGTGTTGAGTATTCTGAAACAAGCCGGCGTGGACAAATCGGTCGAGATGAAGATCGCCGGCGAGTCGCTGTTCAACGATGGCGTCGGCGTAGTGGTCTTTCTATCGCTTCTCAAGGTTACCTTGCACCCGGAGGCAATGAATTTCGTGGAGATAGGGTTGCTCTTCGCCCAGGAAGCCGGTGGCGGTTTGCTTTTGGGTTTTGCTGTGGGGTTTGCAGGATTTGGACTAATGCGCAGCATCGACAACTACAAAGTAGAAGTGCTCATCACATTAGCCGTAGTGATGGGTTGCTATTTGGTGGCCCATCGTTTTCACGTGTCGGGGCCTTTGGCGGTAGTGGTGGCCGGGCTTCTCTTAGGGAATCACGGCAAGCGCTTGGCGATGTCGGAGGAGACGGCCGAGTATGTGGATAAGTTTTGGGAATTGATCGACGAAACGCTAAATGCCATCCTGTTTGTACTCATCGGCCTAGAGCTGGTGGTATTATCCTTTACTCCGCTGTGGTTGGCGTTGGGCTTAGTTGTCGTTATTTTGGGTTTACTTTCGCGTTACCTCTCCGTATGGCTGCCGGCTCAGGTCATTCGCCTACGCGGAACCATTACCTCGCACACCCTGCTCATCTTGACCTGGGGCGGGTTGCGCGGCGGTATTTCGATTGCTTTAGCCCTCCAGCTGACACCGGATCTAGGGCGCGAGCTGTGGTTGACGCTGACGTATATGATAGTGGCGTTCAGTGTTTTAGTGCAAGGTCTGACCGTAGGGCGGCTGGCGCGCAGGGGCGCTTGAGCGGTGGGCAAGGCTGCAAGCTGCTTTTAGAGCTCGGCACCACACTTTTACGGTAGATAAAACTTACTTTTGTGCAAAGCCACTCCGACCTGTGGCCATAGTCCTTTTTCCGGTGAAAAACAAGCCTATGCTGCTTCGCATCTTACCTTTGTGTGCCGTTTTGCTCGCTCTTAGCGCGGCCACTATGGCGCAACACGAGGTGCCTCTACCTCGCTATTTAACGGAACAAGAAGTCGCCATGATGAGCGGCTACAAACCTGTTCCCGGTGAAGGGGAGGGCCTTTCTTCCCCTCCGCCGGCACCTGTGCGCAGCATGGCAGAGTGGGAGGAGTTGCAAGCGCTGCTCATCACTTGGCGCAGCTATCCCGGCATCCTGTCCGAGATTGTGCGGGCGGCCCAGCCGGAATGCCGAGTACTTATCGTCTGCTCCGGTCAGGCCGAAGTCGGCCAAATCCGAAATACTCTGTTGAACAGAGGCATAGACCCTAATTACAACATCGAGTTCATTATCGCTCCCAGCAACTCGGTTTGGATTCGAGATTACGGGCCCAATTGCGTTTACCTGAACGGAGTAGACTCGTTGTGTTTGATTGACTGGCGATATAACCGCCCCCGCCCCTTGGACGATGCGCTGCCGAGCCACATCGCCCAATACCTGAACCTCCCCCTTTATAGCACTACCGCAGTACCTAATGACTTGGTGCATACCGGCGGCAATTTCATGTCCGACGGCTTACAAACGGGTTTCTCCTCGGCACTCGTACTGCATGAGAATTCGCTGGGAAACCCTTTCGGCGTCTCTGCAAAGACAGCGGCCGATGTCGATCGCATCATGCGCGAATACTCCGGCATTATCCGCTACATTAAGATGGACACGCTGCTCTACGACCGCATCCATCATATCGACATGCACATGAAGCTTTTAGACGAGGAGACGCTGCTGGTCGGGCAATATCCGGAAGGCATAGCCGACGGCCCGCAAATTGAGGCGAACCTCCAGTACGTATTGAGCCACTTTAAAACGTATTTCGGCACTGCCTTTCGAGTCATCCGCATCCCTATGCCGCCTCACGGCGGTAAATATCCTCACCAAGGGGGGCATTACCGCACGTACACGAATGCCGTATTCGTCAACAAAACGGTCATCGTTCCTTTCTACGAGGAACAATACGACACTACGGCTCGGCGCATCTGGGAAACGGCCCTGCCGGGCTATCGCATCGTCGGCGTCAACAGCAACGAAATGATCGGCGCCTTTGGCGCCATCCACTGCATTACCAAAGAAATCGGTGTGCCCGACCCGATGCACATCGTCCACCAGCCCTTGCCTTGCATGGATAATGCTCGGTGGCCGAAAGGCTATCCGATATGGGCCCATTTCTCTCACCGCAGTGGCATAGATACCGCCCGCGTCTGTTACACGACCGACCCTCAATCTTCTTGGTCCTGCCTGCCTTTGCAACCGTACTTGCCGGACGACACGATTTGGAATTACGTGGGAAGTATCCCTCCTTACCCTGCCGGCACCACGGTCTACTACTATTTGGAAGGTGTAGCCAAAAGCGGCAAACGCACAACGCGCCCGCCGGCGGCACCCAAGGGCTACTGGAAATTCTGCGTAGAAGAAAGCGTAGGCACCCGGTTGGAGCCGGTAACCGTCGCGCTTTTGCCTATTTATCCCAACCCGGCATCGAGCATTAGTGTAGTGCCGCTACGAGCGGACCGTCCGACATATGTCGCGGTGAGGGTATACAATGCCGTAGGGCAAATGGTACAGCAGCTCTTCGAGGGCGAAATGCCCGCCGGAGATCAAAACCTCTTCCTCCACGCCGACCGGCTGCCCGCCGGCGCTTATTGGCTGACCGTACATACCTCCGACCATGTCCTAACCCAAAAATTTTTAGTTCGATAAACGGGCTTTGAGGTGACTTTTTGCCCGATAAAGCGTACAAAAAGGCCGTTTAGCACCGGCGATTGCCGGTGCACTTTCTGTTGAGGGAGAACTTTATGCCTTTGAGCGACGTTTGTACAAAAGAATAGGGTTTTACGCCATCTAAAAGTCGCTTCCTTCGATAGTTTCTTGACATCACCCGTCCGCGAGTTATATCTTTGCGGGCTTAAAAAACGATAGATATTCTGTGCCATGAGGCAGCTAAAGATTACCAAGTCTATTACGAATCGCGAAAGCCAGTCGTTAGAGAAGTACTTGCAGGAAATCGGAAAGGTCGATCTCCTGACGCCGGAGGAAGAGGTGGAGCTGGCCAAACGCATTAAACAAGGCGACCAGGCCGCTCTGGAAAAACTGACCAAGGCAAACTTGCGCTTTGTCGTATCGGTCGCCAAACAGTACCAAAATCAAGGTCTTAGCTTGTCCGACCTCATCAACGAGGGAAACCTGGGGCTTATAAAGGCGGCTCAACGCTTCGACGAAACCCGCGGGTTTAAATTCATTTCCTATGCCGTGTGGTGGATTCGCCAATCTATTCTGCAGGCACTGGCCGAACAGAGCCGCATCGTTCGCCTGCCGCTTAATAAAGTAGGCTCATTGAACAAGATTAACAAAGCGTTTTCCGAGCTGGAGCAGACCTACGAGCGCGAACCCAGCGCCGAAGAGCTGGCCGAGCTGCTGGAAATAACCCCCGAAGAGGTGGAGACAACCCTCGGGGTAGCGGCCCGCCACGTATCTATGGATGCGCCCTTCGTGGAAGGAGAGGACAATTCCCTGCTGGATGTGCTGGAAAACAAGGACATGCCCGGCACCGACCAACACTTAGAATACATGGACTCGCTGCGCCGCGAAATCGAGCGCTCGCTCAGCACCCTGACCGACCGCCAGGCCGATGTGATTAAGCTGTACTTCGGCATCGGCGTAGACCATCCCTTGTCCTTAGAGGATATCGGCGACCGCTTCGGCCTCACGCGCGAACGGGTACGCCAAATCAAAGACAAGGCCATCAACAAGCTGCGCGCTACCAGCCGAAGCAAGTTGTTGCGCTCCTATCTGGGCGCATAAACGCGCCTTAAAAGCAAAGACGAAACAGGGCGTACTCCGGCATGAGAGATACGCCCTGTTTTACTTTTTAGCGTTTCTTTCACTGCTTAGTAAACTCGATGCGCAGCGCCTGCTTCGAGAAGTCCACTACCCCTCCCTGCGTACCATTGGGGTTCGCCAGGCGGATAACGGTGGGCGAGTACTGCTCTACGTTCCAAGTACCCACTATCTCCTCCAAAAGAGCCGTGGGGTTTTCCATTCCGATGGAGAGCTGGGTATCGTTGGTGTGCAAGCGCCATTTGCCTTCCGCTTGGCCGCCATTGGGCAGGCGTACTAAGAGGCGGTCTCCGCTTTGAAACTCAAAAGCATATCCCGCGAAGCGGTGGGTGTCGTCGTCATTGGCCACTTGACCATCGATGCCAAAGCGATCGACGAACTTCGTTACCACCCACACATCCGCATTGTCGGGTGTCGGCGTGTCTTTTCCACAGCCTGATGTCAGCAGGGAGAGGGCGAGAAGCAACAGGGCGGGTAGAAGCGATTTTTGCATAGTGGTCGTCATTAAAAGGTGAATGAATTCGATTTACAAGACTTGCTCTAAACGCGCGATGTCGGCGTTGATTTTGCTTACCATAGCTTCACAGGCCGTCGAATAACCGCGATAAACTTGCTCAATTTTGCTTTTTTCCTGTTCGATTTCGCGGGCTATTTGTTCCATGCGCTGCTGAGCGGCGATGATTTGCTGTTGGAGCTGCTCGATCTGGCGCTGTAAGGACTCCCTCTGTTGCTGAAGGTTCTGCCATTCGGCTTGGCGGGCGGCAATTTCGGTTTGTGCTTTGTTTTGCACGGCGGCCTCGAAATTCGCTTTATCGTTCAACACGATTTCGCGGTACTGAGTCGCGGTGCGGAGGAGCTTTGTCTTGTCTAACCCTTGCACCGACAGCGAAGCGAAGGCAGCCTTTATGCGCGCCGTTTCCTCTGGAATATGGGCCTCGAGGGCTTCCATTGTCCGCCAAAACTCGAAATAGTCCGGCCCCGGCAGGTTTGCCTGCTCAAAGAGTTGGGTAAAGTGTTGTTCGTATTTGTCCAAGTCGGCTGCCGACAGGCCGGCGTTGGCGGGCGCCTTTTCGACCCGCTCCGGCTGCGATGAATTGTCTGCCGGCTCATCTAAGACCACGAAGAGGCGCAGCGCTTTGCGGAGGAAGGAGGACATGAGCGTGCTGTGTGCGGAATAAACCTCGGCGCTAATGTAGCAGCTATTCGGCAAATCTTGAGTGGCGTTAACTATTTGCAAAAGAGAGCCTATCGCCGCAGGGCGTTATGCTTTTTGCACCATACCTTTGTGAGTCGTTTCTGACTTTTTTTTTCACCAGAAAATACGCTCGGACATGGAAAAAAGTAGAAAAATTCAACTGGGCCTGTTGGCGCTAATAGCCGTTTTGTTGGTCGTCAACTTCGCTACAGGTGGCTTCAACGCTTGGTTGGGTAAATCGGAGGCCGACAGAATTCGCGAAGCTGCCGAGGCGAGCACTCCTCAGCCGCCCTCTCCGTTCAGCAGCTCGGGCAATATTCCGGGCACAAACCTTAATGCCACCCCTCCGCCGGACGTACCTACTACCACCATCAAGTACGACGAAACGGTCTACGACTTCGGCATAGCAGACGAAGGAGCTATCGTAAAGCACGTGTATAAGTTCACCAACACCGGCTCTGAGCCGCTCATCATCTCTAATGCCAAGGGCTCTTGCGGTTGTACGGTGCCTCAGTGGCCGAAGCAGCCCATCCCTCCGGGTGGTCGTGGAGAAATCGCCGTGGAATTCGACACCAAAGGCAAACCCGGCCGTCAGACGAAGCACGTAACCGTCATTGCCAATACGTCGCCCGCCGAGACTCATTTAGAAATCACGGGTGAGGTGCGCAGCAAAGAGCGGCCTGCTGCCAAAGGTGGCCGGTAAGCAGTTGCAGACGGGCAAAAAAGACCGGCCCTCCCGTCATCGCACGGCGCGGGAGGGCCGATTTTTTTTGTGGCCCCGACAGGAATCGAACCTGTATCAAAGGTTTAGGAAACCTCTATTCTATCCGTTGAACTACGGGACCTTTTTCTGCCGACGAGACAAAGGTAAGGCAGCTGCTGCTTTACGGCAATGCTCCTCGCAGTCCTAATTCGATAACTTCGACACCCTGTATAGCGCCATCTGCTATGCGAAGGCGCACGAGCGTTCTAACGCGATGCCACCCTTCGTTTCCACAGGCACCGGGGTTGATGTGCAAAAAGCCCAGTTGAGGGTCGGGCATGATTTTCAGGATGTGCGAATGTCCACAGATAAACAGGCCGTTGGTCGGAGGGTTGGCCTGCAGGATGCGGCGCACCCGCGGAACGTATTTGCCCGGATAACCGCCAATATGGGTCATGAACACCGGCACACCGGCACAGGTAAAGCGCAGGTCTTCGGGCATTTCCCGGCGGATGTGCGGCTCGTCGATATTGCCGTACACACCTCGGAGCGGTTTAAACGCGCGCAGACGCTCCACAACGGCTAGCGTGCCGAAATCGCCCGCATGCCACACTTCATCGCAGGCAGCGAAGTGCTCAAAAATGCGCTCGTCTAAAAAACCGTGTGTATCCGACATGAGCCCGACCAACATACATATCTGTCCGTTTTTACTCGATTAATAGGTTACAGCCGCGCCATTCGGCGGCGTCCAAACGCCCTAACACCTCGAAAGTGCCATCGGCATGCACCCGACCCACATCTTCGGTAGCGATAAAGCTGCAGGTGTCCACGTTTGCCAAGTCTATGAAACACAGCATGCCGTTGTGCCCCAGAGCCGCTCGGCTCAGCGGGTCGTAAATCTCCGTAGCCACAGCCCGCAGGGTTCGGGTTGGTGAGAAGCGCCCCACCTGTGCTGAATGCGGCCGGCTATAGGCTTGGGAAAACAACTCCGTCATGCCGTACTCTGAATGCACCCCGTCTACGTGAAACGCTCGGCACAGCTTTTCGTGCAAATCCTCTCGCGTCAGCTCCGCACGCCGCCCTTTCATGCCTCCCGTTTCCATGATAACAACGCCTTGCAGCGGCATGGGAGCGCGCTCGGCGAAGTCCAACAGCGCAAAGCTCACGCCGAACAGCAGCACGGGCACCCCTCGCTGCTGACACGCCCACAGGGCGTGTGCCAAAGCCTCGTCGTTTCTCAAAAAGAAACCGCTCTCCGAATAGCGCGAAAGACGGATGAAGTAATCGACCATCACTACCAACGACGACCCTTGGCGCTCCAGGTACGAAGGCAGCAAGGCCAGGATGCACCACTCCGAAGGGTCTCCGTAGTACTGGGCAAAACCACGCCGAGCATTCTCTAAGTAAAAAAGGCGATCGCGAACCGCATGGCGCGAGGGTTGTTGTCCCGTAGTACCGCTGCTGGTAAATACCAGCTGGGGCGTCCATCGCCCACTTTTGACCCAGTAGCGCTTGAACAAACCGATGGGCAGAAACGGAATGTCTTCCAGGGTGGAAATCCTCTTCACCCGGCGCCCCAAAAGCCGAAGAAAACGCGCGTAGAGCCCGTTGTGCGCAGCCTGGTAGCGAAAAACCTCCAGGGCAACCTCCTCCCACGGGTATGCATCGATATGTTCGATTCTATGCAATAACTCTGCTCGGGAAGGCTTTTTAGGCGACACAGAAATGCTTTTTTTCGCCGGCAAAATACGAGATTATGAAACGAATAACAGGTACCGTAGCGCTGCTGACAGCACTGGTCGGTTGTGTCTGGCAATGTGTACAGCCCCCTGATTATCCCATAGAGCCCGTCATCGAATTCATCAGCCTCTCCAAAAACACCCTCAAGCAGACACCGCTGGGCCAAGACAGCATACTCATTACCATCGGTTTTACGGACGGTGACGGCGACCTAGGTTTTAAGAACAACGAGCCGAGCATTTTCATCACCGATGGGCGCGACTCCTTTGTCAAACCGCCCTATCGCATTCCCTACATCGACCAACAAGGTGCCGGTAACGGCATTTCCGGAGAGATCTCCATTCTCCTACCCACCACCTGCTGTATCTACACCGACCCGCTGACCGGATTCAGGCTCTCGTGTGAAAATGTGCCCGTCAAATTCGACAGCGTTTTCTACTACATCCGCATCCGCGATCGGGCAGGGCACTTTAGCAACCAAATTACCACACCCAAAATTCAACTCATCTGCCGAGAGTAGCCCAGCTCAGCCGCGGAAGAAGGAAAAATGTGTTTGCCCGTAAGCGCGCACCTCTGTCCACTCCGGGAGGTGGGAGAAGCGATGTTGCGGGTTGTGTTCCAGCACGAAAAGCCCTCCCGCCTTTAAGATACCCGCGCCCAGAATTTTCTGCGGCAATTTCTCCAAGCCCGGCAACGCGTAGGGAGGACCGGCGAAAACGTAGTCATACTGCTCGGCGGTATATGCCAAAAAGCGGAAGACGTCCATTTGATAAATTTTTAGGTAAGGCTCTATGCCGAGTTGAGCCGCCGTCTGGCGCACAAATCGCACACAAGCCGGAAACTTATCCACGTAAGTGGCATCGGTGCAGCCGCGTGAGATGAACTCATAGCAATGGCTACCCGTTCCGCCGAAAAGGTCGAGCATCTTCACCGATGCAAAGTCGAGCCGATGGGCGAGAATGTTAAAGAGGCCTTCTCGCGCAAAGTCTGTAGTAGGGCGGGTAGGCCAGTTGGATGCCGGCGGCTCAAAGCGCCTGCCTTTTAATTTTCCTCCGATGATGCGCACTATTCCTTCAAACGACCGATAAGCTCATGAGGTCAAAATAGCAATGAGCCGGCAACAGCTCGGTAGCCTCGCGCGGCAATCGCCAACGAGTGCGAGGCTGGGCAAACCGTATATCGCGCACGTAGGCGTACAGCTTGCGGAAGAGCTCCGATTCCGTCAGGATATTACCCGTCAGCCAAAGCGGTACCTTTTCAGGGCTTAGGCGGAACTGGTGATAGGCCAGCAGCGCGTAATACAGCAGGTCATTGGCGCCGGTATAGGAGAAAGTATTGTAAAAGAGCAAATTCTGCCGCTCCAAGACGGCGATTTGGAGCAGTTGATGGCGCACATCGAGCAGGACGGTGTGCTCTCGCGAAGGCGTGACGAGTTGCTCTGCGGCCAGTAACCAAGCAGTAGCACTGTGGCGCAGGCGGGCACCCGGGAAGAGTGTTTGGAAAAAGCGCACGTGCGCGCGTTCGGTAGCAAAAACCAAGTAAGCTCCCCACGGAGGGAGCTCTTCACAGGCATAGGTGTAGTCTCCGCCATGCATCAGCAATCGAAAATAACTCGACAAGTCGCCGTGCTGAAAAAAGCGCCTGGGCACAAGCGTCGTATTGGCGTGAAAGAGAAATCCCTGCCGCTGCCCGAAGGGCAAATGCCACACAGGGGAGGACTCCAACAGCCGCTTGACATGAGGACTAATACGCCAAAACGGCGCGCCCGGCTCGGGATAGTCGCGCTGTACCACCGCGAGCACTTCGCCGCGCGCATCGATGGCCGCATAAGCACAGCGATCGCTACCCACCACTACCCACAGCACACAAAAAGGCGCTATCTCTGCCGTCAGGCGGCCATCTATCCAATCCGGAGTGTGCTGGTTCATTTTTTACGGTGCGAGCAAGCGATTTGGCTAACACAAAGATGCGGCAAGCTTTTGGAGTATAGGTAAGGCTGCGAAGTTATTGCGCCCAAAGAGCCGCAAAAAGAACAATCTCTTGTGTCGAAGGGCAAAACTCCGCCATCTGTTAGTCTCCGGCCCGACCGCCCAGCTGCCCGAGCACCTGGCGAATAATGTTCGCATCGCTTTCCCAAAAGTCGGGTTCCAAACCGGGCAAGGGAACGGCAGCCGTGCCGTAGACGGCGGCGCGCCTTTTGGCGCTGAGGTGAAACTCCACGGCACCGGTGCCCTCGGCAATAGCCTTGATGTTGGCAGCCGTCACGCCTGCACCGGGCATAATGGCGATACGCCCGCCCACTTGCTCTATCCATCGCCGAAGGGTAGGTATCCCCTCTACGGCCGTAGGCGCTCGGCCCGAAGTCAGCACGCGTTCAAAACCCAGGTCAATGAGCCTTTCCAAGGCCTCCTCAGGTCGAACGACGCCGTCTAAGGCCCGGTGAAAACCCAGACCCATGCCCTGAGCCGCTTTCGCCATGGCGCGCAAGTGCCGTTCGTGCAGCCGCCCTTGAGCGTCCAAAGCGCCCACCACCACGCCATCGGCACCTGCCTCGCGACAAATCGCTATATCGCGCAGCATGACGGACAGCTCGCCCTCCGTGTAGCAAAAATGCCCTTCGCGCGGGCGAATGAGCACGTAAACCGGCAGACGCACACAAGCGCGCACGGCTTGAAGCACCCCCAGGGAGGGCGTCAAACCGCCCACCCCTAAGCCGCTACACAGCTCGATGCGGTGCGCACCGGTAGCTTGAGCCGCCAAGGCTGAGGAAAGGGTAGCGGCACAGATTTCTAAGGTAAACATGGTTTCAGGAGAGAAACCCACACCTATTGAGGCAGTACTCCGGCGCTCCACAACAAAGCAGCCTCCGTTTTACGGTAGGTAGCCAATAATTTGAGATACTTAATCTGGGCATCGAGCCAGCGCTGCTCTCGGGTGTTGATGAGAAAAACCGAACTTTCGCCGAAGCGAAACTTTTCGTACTCCCCGTCCAACAGCCGGCGATAATTGTTGGTGATATCTCGATAAAGGGCTACCTGGCCCGCCAAGGTGTCGAGTTCGTTGAGGTATTGTTGGGTTTTGTTGACGATTTCAAGGCGTTTTTGGACTAAAGCGAGGTTGTTCTGGGCAATTTTTATCTGCGCCATCTGCCATTCTCCGCGAGCCTTCCGGTTGAGGATAGGGTAGCTGAAGTGCAAACCCCATTTGATGTCGTTGGCCAATATCTGAGGGCCATCAAGACCGGGAGTAGTGAAAAACTGCCAGCCGTTGCCGAGCAGTTGGTAAGATAGGTCGAGCTGAGGCTTTCGGTTTTCTGCCTTCAAGCGCCGCTCCACCTCGAGGGCGCGAAGTTTAGCATCGTAAGCGCGCAAAAGCGGGTGCTGAAATTGCGCTTGCGACAACAGTTGCCGGGCAAATCCCGCGGAAGGCGCCGGATAAGTATCGGCCATGAGCCTTTCGGTCGAAGCCGGCATCCCATTGAGCCCGGCAGGGTCGCCGTTTGGCCCCCATAAGAAGGTCGCCACAGCCAGCGCGGCGTTTTGCAAATCTACTCGGGCGAAATTGACGTCCAAAAGCCGGTTTTGCACCTGGATGTACGCCTCCAAAGTGTCGATGGCCGGCTTATCGCCCTGCAGAAAGCTCTGTACGATGCCCTCATGGCGAATCTGCGCCTGCCGAAGGGCCTCTTCGTAAATACTGAGGGCATTTTGAAAAAAGACCCAATCCCAGTATATCTTGGCGGCATCGTAGAGCAAATCATTGAGCAGGGCCGCTCGTTCGGCGCGGCTCCGCTCAAGACCAATTTGCCCAATGCGAAGGTCGGCTCGGCGCTCGTCGATAAAAAGTCCACGCCCTAGTGTCCAGTGTAAACCGGCGGCCAATTGGCCTTGCTCCGGGAGGCTGGCCTCTGGGTTGACAAAAATCCCCGAGGCGCGGTTGTAATTGCTCTTCACTTCAATGCCCAGCCACGTAGGTATTTTCAGACCTACCTCGGAGTATGAAAAGTACCGCTTATTGTTAAAGTGCTTGCCGCTCCAATCTCCGTAGATTTTAGGATCGAAGCCACCTCGAGCACGCAAGAGTTCGGCCTCGGCCTGCTCGACCAGCAGGTCGGCCTGGCGAGCCGTAGGATGGTACTCCAGCACCAATGCTCTAAAGCCGGACCAGTCGCCATACAGGGAGGGTTGGCTTTTCAGCTCCCTCGCCTCACCGGCGAGCAGTAGCGAGATGAGAACGACGCGGAAAATCATGAAGCATTTGAAAAATAAAGCCTGACTTATTTGACCCTTTTAATGGGAGCCTTGGGCAGCATGGAGTCGTCTTTTTTCTCGCTCTGCTCTTTGCCCCACTCGTACAAGTCCGGCGGGAAGCCGTTTAGAATACGCCACAGCTCGTACCACACGGGCACGACGTTGAGCAAGGCGATACCGCGGGCACCTCCGCCCACCTGAAGCGCTTCGGGCCATGGAGTGGCTTCTGGGTCGGGCGATACTAGCACGCGGAAGCGGCCGTTATCGCTGATGTTGCGGTCAATGGCTACCACGCGTCCGGCAAAAGTGCCTACCGACACTCCCGGCCAACCGCTGAAAAAGAACGCCGGCCAGCCGTCAAACAAAAAGCGCACCTGATTGCCGGGTTTGATGAGCGGCAAGTCAACCGGACGGACATACATTTCCACGGCCAGCTGATAATCGGCCGGCAGAATGCTGACAATCGGCGCTCCCTCTTTGACGATCTCGCCGATGCCAGGGGTGATGGCCTTCACTACGTAGCCGTCTTGCGGAGCGGTGATGTAGTAAAAAGACGTTCGGCGGCTGTAATTCTCTCGCTCGATGCGCAGCTTATTGACGGCGGCTTGGGCGTCGAACTTGTCCGAAAGAGTGCTAAATTTTTCGCTCTCTGCCTTGGCGATTTTGTTGTCGTACTCGTTGCGCGTCAAGGTCAGCTCGGTGCGGAAAATATCCAGGTCGTTCTGGCCGGCAGCCAATCTGTTTTCTGCACTGACCAGCTTGGCCTCGCTCTCTTGCAACTTGGCGCGCTTCTCTTCCAGCTCGGTCAAGGACTTGAGCCCGCGGTCGTAAAGATTTTTCACCCCCTCAAACTGACGGCGGGCGATCTGGATATCCACTTTTGCCTGTTCTACGGCAGCTCGGTCCGACTCTATTTTCAGCTCTACTTGCCGAATTTTGTTTTGTATCTGCTGTATCTTATTCTCGCGCTCGCGTTTCATAGCCGCTATTTGCGCCTCCAAAGCCGCCACCTTGTTGTCGTAAGAAAAGATGGCCGCCTCTTTGGCTTGCACCTGGTTGGATACGCGTTGCACGATTTCCGGGTCGAAGTACTCGGTCTTTACTTCCGAAAGGCGAACGATAGTGTCGCCCTCCTTGACATACTGTCCCTCCATCACATACCACTGCTCTACCCTACCTGCAATGGTGGCGTGTACCGTTTGTGGGCGATGTTCGGGCCGAAGAGTCGTTACTCGACCCGTGGTCTGAATGTTCTGCTGCCAGGGCAAAAAGAGGATAATCACAAATACGGCAATGATGGTAAGCAGCAGCCGGCGGGCTACAAAGTGCCACTTAACCAGCTGATTGCGCTTTGGCGCTTGCAGATCTTCCAACTCTTTTTTGCACTGAACAGTGTTATCGGATATGCCTAACATAGCGTTGCTTCAGTTTTTTTCTCAAATAACGGACTTTGAGCGGAAGATATACTCGTAGTGTTCTGTTTCTTGCAGTTCCTCAAAGGTCGTACTCAAAATGAGCCGGCCGTCTTTCAGCACCAGCAGGCGGTCACACAAGGACGCCAGCAAAGGGTCGGCCGTTGCGCAGATAAACGTCCAGCGATTTTTTCGGTCGGTCAGCAGCCGCCCAATGCGCAAGCGGTCCGGGAAGGTGAGGTTGCCCAACGGCTCCTCCATCACCAGCAGGTTAGGCTCCGTGATGATGGAGCGAGCAATAAGGATTTTCGTTATAGTGCTTCGCGGAATATTCTGCCCACCCGGCAGCAGCTCCGTGTTCAGACCCAAAGGGCTCTTTCGGATAAATTCGGTCAGGCCTACCTGTTCGGCTACTTCCAAGACATGCGTCAGCGGAATGTACTCGCGCCCTAGGGTAATGTTTTCCAAAATAGTGCCCCTGAAGATGTCTTCCTGCGAAGAATAGTCGCCGATATGCCCGCGCAAACTGCGCAAATTGATGCTCTGCTTGGGAAAGCCATTGAACAACAGCATCCCGGAGAAATCGCGCTTAATTACCGACAGGATCCGAATCAGCGTGCTCTTGCCCGCCCCCGGATAACCCACAATGGCTACGCGCTCGCCGGGCTCGATGGTAAAATTCAGATCCTTTAGCACCGGCTCTGCACTACCTTCGTACTGATAAGATAGGTTGCGCAGCTCTATGCTAAAAGGCTGGTGTTGGTCGCAGAATTCCTCCACCCGAACGCCATCCTCTCGCTCGATAGGCAAGTCGGACACCTGGCCAATCTTTTCCGTAGCCGTTAACACGTCGTAGCCTGTTTCATACAGAAGAATAATCTTCTCAACAGACTCCACGATGAAAATGACTAAAATCTCCGCCGCTACGAATTGCCCGATATTAATCTGGTTATCCATAACCAGAATGCTCCCCAAGATTAAGTAGCCCCCTAATACCAAAATTCGGAAGGCGATACCGGTGCTAAACTGTAACAACAAGATGCGCCACAGGCGCGCTCGAGCATCTAAATAATTGACGGTCAACTGGTCGGTTCGTATAATAGGGAAGCGATTTTCTCCTGACAACTTGAACGTGTCCGACACGCGCCCGATTTCTTCCAGCCAGTGCGCTAATTTGTACTTGTACTTCGATTGCTCTAAGCTGGCCTTCATGCCCATGGGCACCGTCCACCAAAAAAGCAAGACCAATAGGCCCAGCAGTAATAAAGAGGAAAGAACAAAGGTAGGGTGATAAAAAGACAGCAAGATCAGGCTAAGAATAATCTGCAACAAGGCTGCACTTCCGTCGATCAAAATTTTGGGAAGGCCTTTTTGAATGGTCATCGTGTCGAAGAAGCGATTGACCAGCTCCGGCAAAAAAGCGCCGCGCAACAATTCCAGATTGAACCTCGGAATGCGCACGGCAAACTCAATAGCCGAATCCGTAAAGACCTGGCGCTGGATGTGCTCCAAGATAGACAGCTGCATCAACCTTAGCCCCCCTACAAATGCAGCCCCGAGCACTACCACTCCGACCAAAAGCACCCAAGAAACGGAGATGGCGCCACCGGCAATCAGGCCGATAATCGCCTGAATCCCCAGAGGTAACGACAGATTGACCAGCCCCGATACGACCGCGTACAAGACGATAAAGCGCAACTCGCGCCGATATTTAGATAGCAGCCGAATAAATCGCCGGAAGGGCGTCAGGGTGCTTACCTGTTCCAATGCCATTATTTTCTTCTTTGAAGAAGGGCAATCCTCTCTTTGTATTTTGCGGAGTGCAAAACGGTTTGAACGGCCCCTTAGTTTAAAGACCCTAGGCGAATAAATGCTGCATTTAGCCGAATAACCTTTGGCCTGATACGCTCGCTCAGGGCGCTATTTACCCTTCCTACTTTCGCGAGCGAGGCGGCCTCACCAACGAGCAAAGGCGGCTGCCCCCCACAACCGACCATCCAGGCGCACTTGAATGGTGTAGTGCCCTGCAGGAAGAGTCGATACGTCGAAAGAATAGCCGGCGTCGGGCCACGGCATCGCCACCCTGTGTTGGGAGACGATTTGCCCTAACGCGTTGATGATCCAAACCTCTGCTGAGCCGATTGACCCATCGGCAGGGTAGTTGACTCGGATGTGCTGCCGCGCCGGGTTTGGGTATAGCTGCAGTCGCACCGGCCGGGTGAAGGCTTCGTCAAGAGAAACGTTCTTCAATACCACCACTTCCCGCTCCGCCACATTAGAGCAGCCGTCAGCGGTAGCAGCTATTAGCCGCACGCGGTAAACGCCCTCTTCCGTGTAAGCGGTGCTCTCCTGAGGCGCGGCGCCTTCCCGGCCGTTGCCGAAGAACCAGCGCCATGCCACAGCTCCAGGCGTCTGGTCCGTAAAAACGACCGTTCCCGGCCCCGGCAGGAACACCGTATCGGGCGAAACGGAAAACGAAACTGTAGGAGCCGAAACCGACGAATTTACCTTAAGAGGAAGGGCAACACGCCCGCATACAGAGGGTACTTCTATTTCCCAATCGAAGAAGTAGTAGTAGAACAGCGTGGTGCTTCCGCCACCGGGTGTTCGCCCGGCGGCGATCGAAACGACTCCCGGTACGACATACGGAAAGCCGGCGCTCCCTACCGAATGACGCAAGGGATTGGTGCCGATAAGAACGAGGGCCAGTTTTTCTCCTTCGGGCACTTGAATATTCAAGGCGATGCGCTGTTCGCCCGTTTGGGAAATAACGATAGGCCGGTTGATAAGGGTTTTGCCGTCCTTATCTATCAATCGAAAAGTACGCACACCGGTTTGGTCGGCATAAACTTTCACCGAACGCAGGATGAACGGCTTGAAGGAATGAAAAAGCAGGCCGCCATCGGTGCTGGTCGATTGGTTCGTACCGGCCGAGAGGTCGGGCCGGCCTACCTTGTAAAAGGCCGATTCTCCGACGTAATAGGTGGTGTCCTTATTCAGCGGAGGCGTCAAGAAGTAGGGTCCTCGAGCGATGGGGGAGAGGATGAGCGGAGAGGTAAACCATTGGGCCTCTTCGTTGGTTGCCAACGGTTTGCCGTAAGCCAACAGCGCGCGAGCACCCGAACAGAGAGGCTCCTGTTGGAGCGGGGTAGCTACCGGGTAATTCTCGTTGGCCATTTCAAAAGCCCGCTTGAAGCGATTGTTCAGCGGGCGGTCGTCGGGCTGGCCGTTCGGTTGGTGCAATTCTACTACGTAATTCCATTTTCCCGGAGCGACACCCTCGAGGGGAGGCAAGTTGACCGTTGTGGAGGCATCGGGAGCGAGGAGGCCCGTCCAGTGGTATGTCTGCAGCGGGCTTCCTTCGATACCGTAGCGGATTTCGAGCGAGCTCACCGGGTCTTTACCCGCATTCTCGATAGTTGCGGTGGCCGACACCGGCCCGATACATTTGCCGCTTACTTTTACGTCCACCGTCAGCACGTCTAAGTTCCAAGGGGCGGGAGGTACCGGCGTATGTCCCTGCTGGAGCAGGTAAGCATAAGCGGCTTCCAGGTCGATGATACCTCGCCCGTACACGTTGTCTTCTCCCGGCGCGCCCAGGTCTCTGGCCGAGTAATAGAGCGCCAATTTGAGCTGGATGCCGGACAGGTAGGGGAAGGCTTCGCGCAACAAAACCAGGGCACCGGCGGCATGTGGAGCGGCCATAGAGGTTCCGTTAAACGACTGATAACCCGTGCCGGGAACGGCCGAGCGAACGGATACGCCGGGAGCGACCACCTCTGGTTTAATAAGCAGAGGCCCTGAGCCACCGCAAGGACTCGGACCGCGGCTGGAGAAGCCGGCTATGGGAAAACTCGGGCTTGCTCCATCGACGGCACCTACGGCAAAAGTGTTCACCAAGTCCATGTTCATAGCCGCTCCGGAGCTCACCGTACCGGCGTCGGGGCCATTATTGCCGGCTGCCCATACGACGCCGATACCGGCCGCCTCCAGGGCGTTGAGAGCGGCCATAGCCTGGGCGTCGCCACAGCCAAAAGGTGCTGCCCGCCAGGAACAGTTGACAACATCGGGCCGATCGTCAACGGTAGCCGCATTACCGTCGGGGTTGAGCGCCCATTGCATAGTGGCTATGTTGGAAAAGACCGTCTGACTGAACGAGGAAGCGCAGCCCAAATCGCTGCCTACCGGGAACTGCATGGGTCCGCCCATCCAGTGGGCATTGAAGGCTACGCCGATAGTATCGTTTGTCAAACGGTCTAAGCCACACACCGTACCCGTTACATGCGTGCCATGCGAAGCGCAGTCCTCCGGCTCTCCACTGCCGTGCCACGCTTGGTTCTTAGGCACCTGATGCCCCCAGTAGTTATCACGCAAAGCCGGGTGTTCGGCGTCGTTGCCGGTGTCGATGACCAGGGCTTTTCGGCCGTACCCCGTATAGCCCAATTTCCACATAAAGGGCGCTTTGATGGCGGCCAGGCCCGGCTCCTTGCCGTTGGGAATGGCCGAGGCTTCCTGCCGTAGGACGGGCTCTATTATCTGCACCGGAGCGTTCCATACCACCTCGCCCACCTCAGGCCAGCCGGCAATGCGCCGCAAGGCGGCGGCATTCGCCCGCACGTGAATAACGTTGGCAATCCACAAGGAATAAACACTGCCCGCCTCTACGCCCGACAGTGCGCTCAGTCGCTCTAACACCGGCGGCTGAGTAGCGGCCGCCTTGGCTTGCAGCCGGGAGATGACCTGCTCGGAACGCTCTGCCAGAGGCAACTGGTCTGCCTCGAAGGCATACAACAATGCCCGCGTATCTATCTGATCGGCCAGCACGATGATGACCGAATGATAAGCTGCCGGATCGGACTCTATGCGCTGCATCAGATACGGGTCTATTCGCGCCGTTTGGGCACCGGCAAACGGCGTTGCGCCGCACCAAACGAGCCAAAAGAATACCTCACATGGCCAAGAAGTCGAGAAAAAAGAAGAAAAACTGTTGAAATTCATTTACCGAGACCCTTTGAATATGAACAAGCAACCTATAAATATGGGCAAATATAGCGGTAAAGGAGCTGCTCGCGCCCCTCTGTTTCATTCAGAGACCTTTATTCTTCGATGAGTGCTCGCGCTTTATCTGCAAACGAGGCAATAGGTGAGACTTTTTAGCCGAAAAGTCTTCACCTTTGCGCAGCCCGCCATCGGCCGCGGCTCTTTCGCGGAGAAAGGCCGACGAGGGAGGATAAAATTCTATGTCATCTATATGCCCAAAGAAGTCATTCGCCTCTCAGCCATATCCACCACGGCGCCTACGGGCTTAGATAGAGAAGACATCGAGCGGCAGACGCGCCGACTGGTCAAGCGCTTGGGTGAGCTGCAGCAATGCCTGTATGCCGACGGCCGTTACGCCGTGCTCGTGGTCTTGCAAGGCATGGACGGCAGCGGTAAAGACGGCGCCATCCACCGCGTCTTCGACGATTGCCGCATCACGGGCTTGAGCATAGCGGCCTTCAAACGGCCTAGTGAAGAGGAATTAGCCCACGACTTCCTGTGGCGCGTGCATCGAGCGGCACCGCGCCGAGGTATGATCGCCATCTTCAACCGGAGTCATTACGAGGATATTCTCATTCAGCGCGTCCACGGCTGGATCGATGAGCAGCGCGTCGAGCAGCGCATGCGGGCCATAAACGCGTTCGAGGAACTGCTCGCCTTTGACAACAACACGCTCATTTTCAAATTTTACTTGCACATTTCCAAAGAAGAGCAAAAAAAGCAGCTCCTCGAGCGGCTACAAGAGCCGGAAAAGTACTGGAAACACAACCCAGGCGATTGGAAAGAGCGTGAACACTGGGAGGCCTATCAACAAGCCTACGAATACGCCATCAACCACAGCGCCATACCTTGGTACATCTGCCCTGTAGACGACCGCTGGTATCGCGACTACTTCATTGCCAAAACGCTGGTGGAAGGCCTTCAGGCCATTCCTCTGCAGCCGCCTCGGCCGCAGACCTCGCTCTCCGCAGAGGACTACAAAAAATTGAGCTGATGGCGCAGCGTCGAGCTGAGCAATAGGAGCATCTTGCGCCGATCCGAAACGCGAAAGCGCTCTTGGGCAATCTGTTGAGCCGGAGCACGCCGAATTTTGGCAAACAGCTGCGTGTAGTACTTGTAGGCTAAGTAAACACCCAGGCGCGCTCCTCTCGGAAGCCGGCGTATGCCCTCCAGTGCCGCGTCAAAATCGGCCTGAATGTCGGCCTCAATGCGGCGTTTCGCCTCGTTGTCAAAGCGCTTGAAGTCCACTCCCGGAAAATAGATTCGGCCGCGCTCGTCGTAATCGCTGCGGATATCGCGCAGAAAGTTAATTTTCTGAAAGGCTGCCCCCAGCCGGCGGGCAGGTTCTTTGAGCGCTTCGTAGCGCGCCTTGTCGCCTTCGCAAAATACCCGCAGGCACATCAACCCTACCACTTCGGCGGAGCCGTAGATGTACTGCTGATAGCTTCGGCCGTCGTAAGAGGAGCGGTACAAGTCCATTTCCATGCTTTTCAAAAAGGCGTCTATCAGTTCGCGTTCGATACCGTAGCGATGCACCACTTGTTGAAAAACATGCAGCACGGGATTCAGACTGATGCGCTCCTCCAAGGCCCGATAAGTATCGCCCCAAAAGCGCTCCAGCAGCGTCTTTTTGTCACAGTGGTGAAAGGTGTCCACGATCTCGTCGGCAAAACGGACGAAACCATAGATGCCGTAAATCGGTTCTCGAAAGCGCCGGTGAAAGAGCCGAATGCCCAGCGAAAAAGAAGTGGAATACCGATGGGTAATCAGCCGGCTGCAGGCAGAACAAGTGGTGTTGTAGAGATCGACGTGATTCATGCAAATGCCTTTTTTATTTCTCTGGCTGCAACATGCCCACTGATGAGAGAGGGTGGAACGCCTGGCCCCGGCACGGTTAACTGCCCGGCAAAAAAGAGGTTCGGCACTCGCTTACTGCGCATTCTGGGCTTCAAAAAGGCAGTCTGAAGCAGCGTGTTGGCCAAGCCATAGGCATTCCCTTTGAAAGAGTGATAATCCGCCACGAAGTCGGAATAGGCAAACGAACGGCAATATACTACAGCGTCGCGAATAGTCTGCCCTGTGAGCCGCTCTAATCGCTCTAAGGCTAGGCGATAGTAATGGTCTCGCACTTGCGGGGTATCTTGTAGACCGGGCGCAACCGGTATGAGAATGAGCAAGTTTTCTCCTCCAGGAGGTGCTACGGTGGGATCGGTAACAGAGGGTGCGCTAACGTATAGCAGGGGCTTCTCCGGCCAGCGCGGCGTTTCGTAAATCTCTCGAGCATGGCGGCCAAAGTCTTCGTCAAAAAACAACGTGTGGTGCAACAAGTTCTTCAGCCGCCGGTTAACGCCAACGTAGTACAGCAGACAGGAGGGCGCCATGGTGCGTGTTTGCCAGTAGCGCTCGCCGTACTGGCGCTGCCCCGGAGATAAGAGCCGGCTTTCTACGTGGTGATAGTCGGCCGCGCCTACTACCACATCGGCCTCTACGAATTCTCCTTGCGCAGTGCGAACCCCCGTAGCTCGGCCGTTGGGCACTACAATCTGCTCCACCGGACAGCCGAGGCGCAGTTGTACGCCCAATTCTTGCGCGAGGCGGACCATACCTTCCACGATGCGGTACATCCCCCCCATGGGATACCAGGTGCCCAGTACCATGTCGGCGTAGTTCATCAGGCTGTACAAGGCCGGAGTTTTCTCTGGCGTAGAACCCAGAAAAATGACGGGGAACTCGAGCAATTGGCGCAGCTGAGGGTGTTTGAAGCGGCGACGCACGTGATGAGACAATGAGCGCAATAGGTGCAGCCGCACCAGACTGGTCGCGATGCGCCAATCGGCAAACTCCCAAATACTAAGGCTGGGTTTGTATACAAATTCTCCTATCCCTACGCGATACTTGTAAGCCGCCTCATCCAGAAAGAGACGCAATTGTTGGGCACTGCCGGGCTCCATTCGCTCGAAAAGCGCCTCTAAATCCTCCATGCGCGCCGGCACGTCCAGGCGGTCGCCTAGGCCGAAGTACACGGCGTAAGAAGGGTCAAGGCGCTTCAGCGTGTAATAGTCCGACACTTTTTTCCCAAAAGAGGCAAAAAACTGCTCGAAAACGTCGGGCATCCAATACCAAGAGGGGCCCATGTCGAAGACAAAGCCCTGCGCCTCAAACTTTCGGGCGCGGCCACCGGGCATATCGTTCTTCTCCAGCACCGTCACCTCAAAACCTTCGGCGGCCAGGTGGCAAGCGGCCGACAGCCCGGCAAAGCCGGCACCGATAACGACGACCTTCCTTTTCATTAATGCAGACTCTATAGCGATTCGGATGTGGCGCTTAACCCGGAAAAGCGCTATTTTGTTCAACTTTTAGCGCCCATCGGCGGCGAGAAGATAAAAAATAGCCGGTGAAAAGCATCAAAAGCGCCACTTATCCTGTGATTTAAGCACCTTTTCTATTACATCGCGCACGCAGCCGGAGCCTCCCGCAAAGGGCGAGACGTAGTCCGCCACGGCGCGCACTTCGGCCACCGCATCGGCCGGACAAGCGGCCAGCCCTACGCGGCGCAAAACCTCCAGATCGGGAAGGTCGTCGCCGATGTAGCACACGTCGGCCGACCGCAGCTGAAATTGCTCCAAGAATTGCATCAGCACGGGCCACTTATCGGAAATGCCCGAGTAAATGTGCTCGATACCTAGGAGGCTCAAGCGCTTAATGACCCCTTGGGAACGCCCACCGGTAATGACGCAAAAGGGGAAGCCGTTCTCCAGGGCGATGCGGATGCCCAGGCCGTCGCGGATGTTCATGCGGCGCAGCTGCTCCCCACTTTCGGTGAGATGCACGAAGTTGTCGGTCAAAACGCCGTCCACATCGAGTGCGAAGGCGCGCACGGCAAGCAGCTTGTCGAACAGATGCACCAGCTCTACGGCGGTCTCTGCCGGAGCGCTCGAGTGCCCTTTAGCTAAACTTTTTAGGGGTTGTTGTGCCTCCATTCGTAAACCCATTTGGCCTGGATCTGCTCCAGGTGTGACTCGTTGCACTCCTCGCGTTTGCCCACAAAGTTGGGGATTTGTAAAACCCACTCGAGTAGATCGGTGAAGCGGATGCGATAGATTTTGCTTTCGTCAAATTCATCGCCGAAGCGCTCGTAGAGCTTCATAGCAATGTCTTCATGGTCGTTCCAAGTGATAGGCAGGCTGTCGATATCCTCGAAAGGCATAACAGGGCAGTTTTTTTGAATAGGTTCAACGGATGATTTGGTGATATTGGCCGGCGAAGACGACCTCTCGAATACCTTCGGAAGCCAGAAAATCGTGAGGAAAGCCCAGCTCTATGGCGCTGACCTCATCGAGTTGCCTTAGCATTTCCGGCGGTATTGAGGTATTCAGGCACTGCAGGGTTTCGCGCAGCTGCTCTGCACGGCGGGCGCCTACGATGGGGATGACGCCGAGCGAGGGGTCTCGCTGACGCACCCAGTTGATGGCGATGTGGCTGGCGGGCACGCCGAGCTGTTCGGCGATGCGGACGACCTCGGCGGCAATGCGGTTGGCGCGCTCACTGCGGCGGGTGCTTGTCTCCGGGACCCGCCCGGCCTCTCCCTTGAGATACTTGCCGGTCAGGGCGCCGCCGCCCATAACGCCCCAAGGTGTGACGGCCATCCCAAAGTGTCGAGCCATCGGCAATAGATCGCGCTCCGCAGCGCGCTGAAGGAGCGAATACTCGATTTGCAGACCGGTGTAAGCCGTCCAGCCGCGCAGTTCGGCCAAGGTGTTAGCGTGGCTAACGACCCAAGCGGGAGTGTCGGAGATGCCGATATAATGCACTTTTCCGCTGCGCACCAAGTCGTCCAGACCGCGCATCACTTCTTCTACGGGCGTCATGCCGTCCCAGGCATGCACCCAAAGAATGTCCACGAAATCGGTGTTTAACCGGCGCAAGCTGTCTTCTACCGAGCGCATCAGGTTTTTGCGGTGGTTGCCGCAAAAATTAAGATCACCCATGCGATCGCGCAGGGTGTATTTGGTGGCTACCACGAAATGATGCCGGTCTGAGCGGATAAATTCACCCAACCAACGCTCACTGGTACCCTCCGTGTAGCGGTTGGCCGTGTCCAAGAAATTGCCTCCGGCCTCCGCATAGGTATCAAAAATGCGCTTGCTCTCTTCGTAGTCGGCACCCCAGCCCCATTCGGTGCCGAACGTCATCACGCCCAAACACAGCTCCGAAACGCGCAGACCGGATTTTCCGAAAAGTCGGTATTTCATTTAGCGAAATTTTTTTTAAAAAAGAAGCGCTGCGAATGTAGGCTCCTCTGACGTCTACCTGTCGGCCCTTGTCCTTCGTTTCGCAAAGCAGAGAACCGTTTTAGGGTGCTTTTAACAAGACGCCGATGCCGTAGGTTTTAAAAGGGCAAAAAGTTGGTTAAGAAAGCCTGCGCCCATCTGCTCGTTGAGGCCGATGAGCGCAGGAGCGGGTGAAGAGCAACTATTGTTTTAAGATGCGCGTCGTCCAATACGATAGACCTTTCTCAAAGCGCAAGAAGTAGGAGCCGGGCGCAATCTCCTGCAGGGGAAGCTGAACGTACTCACCCGGCCGAACGAGTACCGTCATTAAGCGTCCGTCGGCTGCAAATAGGTATACCCTGTCGAAGGTCTCGTTCAGGTGCAACTGCAACACGTCTACGACGGGGTTCGGCCACAGGCGCACCGCCGCACTGAAGTCTACCTCGCGGCTGCTGCTTAGGGTACTCACGTCGGGAATGTAGCGAGGCAGTATCTGATAGCCCGAGACGTAGGGCGTGTCGGGGTCAAACTGAGAGCCGATACCCGTCAGGTCGAACGGCACCGGCGGTGGCGCTTGATTGTAGAGGTTGACGTCGTTATCGATGCGCACCACTACCGTGTCGTTGGGGTGATCGTCGGACACCATGAGAACGTTGAACCCTGCACCCACTCCTGGCGCCCACTGGTTAATGTCCACATAGCGCAGATTTTTGATGCGGATGAGTTTGTTTTCGGTGTTCTCATCGGGCTTGATGACCTCTATAGGCGTCAGCAGCGGATTTCCGGAAGAAAGTCGGAAGATGGTGTCGGGAAAGATTTGCAGCAGGCCGTTAAACTGCGCAATGGCTCCGCGCACGGTTATCTTGTCTCCTTCTCTTACGGTATAGCCAAAGTTGCGCGCAGCGCTAAAGACCGTGATGCCGTCGTGGTTGTCGTCTATCATCGTAAATTGTAGACCCGTCGTCCCGCGAAGATTGACCCCATAAACTGTGGCTGTTAGCCGGCAATAAACACCGATGGAGTCCGCTACGCCTTTGCTGTTGACCTTATTTATTTGGCTAATCGCATAAGCCGGATAGCAGCGCACCGTGATGCGTACCTTAGCCTCGGCGCAATCGCCGCCTTGGCACAGCCGATAGGTAAGGCTGTCGGGGCCGCAGTAGCCGCCGGCCGAAGTGTAGGTAAGGCTGCCGTTAGGGTTGACGACGGCACTGCCGTGCTGAGGCGGTGTGACGACGGTCAGGGTAAAGTTGCCCGGCGCGGGCAAGTTGTCGTTTTGAAGCACGTTAATCGCCGTAGGCTCACCGGAGGGCGCCACCGCCGTATCGTCGTTGGCGACGACGCCGGAAGGGCACTGAGAGGGAGCTCCGGGGTTGGCGTAAATCAGGCGATTATTGATGGTCACTCCGGTAGACGTAGTAGCCGCCCTCCAATTCGAAGGTAAGCCGGGGTCAGAATTAGGGTCGCATAGCACGAGAGAGGCGCCGTTGCCGGCGGCTTCTACAGGCCAAGGAGCCGAGCTACTGTACTGCACGCGAAAGATGGTGTCGGCAGCGGGATTGAGCAGTAAGATCAGTTCGCCGGTGTTGCTCAAAGCGCTGTTGGGCCCCCACTGAAGCGCCGAAACCCCCAGTTGATTGCTCAGCGCAGTGGCGTTGACGGCCGTCACGATGTATTGCCCTGGGTTGAGCGTTACATTAGGAAAGGTAAAGTTGACGCCGTACAAGTACCACCCTTCCAAATTGACCGGATCCGAGCTGTTGTTGTAAAACTCCAAAAACTCCAACGAATCGACACCGGACTCCGGAGGGTTGTACATGATTTCGGTGATGACGATTTGAGCCTTTAGCCCTCCGCTGAGGCACCAGAGGCTGAGCACAAGGAGGAGAAGCAACTTCTTCATGTCTTGGGAATGTGGTTAGTGATACCGATAAAGCAGCCCAAAAGTAAGGAAAGGCTGAAAGCCTTGGCAATGCCGGGCCGAGCATCCGCCGCCGGGCCAAATGGCCTATCCGCCTATTTTCAGAAGATAATTTTACTTATAAGTGCTTGATTACTTATTAATAATGAATTTGCCTCAAAAAAATAGCGTTCGCCCAAATCTAAACTTAATTGCAAATTAACACGCCGCCGGTAAGTTTGCAGTCGGTTTTCACTCAACCTTTCACCAAACACTTCACATCGTATGAACATTGCTGTGTTTACACATCGAACGCTGCTGGCTATAGCGGTACTTGTGCTCTGCAGCCTTTCTGCCCTTGCACAGGTGACTACCTCTACCATAGTGGGTATGGTTACCGATACGCGGGGAGAGGCTTTGGTAGGCGTTACCGTGGTGGCTACACACGTTCCTTCCGGTACGCGATACGGTACCACGACGAATGCCTCCGGACGCTACACCCTTCCTGCTGTACGGGTTGGAGGGCCTTTCACAGTTACGGCGACCTACACCGGCTATGAGCAGCAGACGAAAGAAAACATCTTCACCAACCTGGGAGTGGCCTCGAATGTAGATTTTCAACTCCAGGAATCGGGTATCTCCTTGGAGGAAGTGGTGGTGCGCTCCGACCGCGCCGACCTCTTCTCTTCGCAGCGCACCGGAGCGGCGTCGACGTTCTCGGAGCGCGTGGTGACCTCGGTGCCGGCTATTGGCAGCCGCGCCATCGGCTCGGTGACGAAGTACAATCCCAACGGAGACGGGCGCTCCTTCGGTGCCCAAGACGCGCGCCTAAACAACTTCACCATCGACGGATCGGTGTTCAACAACGGCTTTGGTTTGGGTTCTGAGGCACAAGCCGGCGGTCGCACAGGCTCAACGGCGATCTCCTTGGACGCCATTGAAGAGGTACAGGTAAACGTGGCGCCGTACGACGTGCGCCAAACGGGATTTGTCGGTGCCGGCATCAACGCCGTTACGCGCTCGGGTACGAACGACTTGCAAGGTTCGGTTTACGGCTTTCGCCGCTCGGCCAACATGTACGGCAACAAGGCCCGCGATGTAAACGTCTCTACTACCCAGTTCTCCGAAAATATTTACGGCGCCCGCGTCGGAGGAGCCATCGTGAAGAACAAGGTGTTCTTCTTCCTCAGCGGTGAGGTCGTAGGTAAATCGGAACCCGCGACGCCTTGGGTAGCCAACGGCAGTACCAACCCGGGCCAAGTGACGCGCGTTCTGAAGAGCGATCTAGACTCTGTGAGCAAGGTGCTCTTCGAGCGATTTGGTTACGTGACAGGGCCTTACGAGGCCTACAATAACTTGACCAACTCGCGCAAGTTCTTAGCCCGTTTGGACTTTAACCTGAGCGACCGCAACAAGCTCATGCTTCGCTACACGCATCACGACTCCGACGCGGACATCAATATCAGCAACAGTTCTTCTCTGGGCTTTGGCAGCCGGACAACCAATATCAACTCGATGTCGTACCAAAACTCGGGCTACATCATTACCGACAACACGCGCTCGATCGTGGCGGAGTGGAATTCTATGCTCGGCGACCGCATGTCGAACCTACTTAGCATCGGATACGACTACCAAAACGAGGATCGGCGCTACAAGGGCGAAGTTTTTCCCACGATAGACATCCTCAAAGACAACCTCACTTATATTTCTGCGGGTTTTGACCCCTTCACGCCGAAAAACCAACTCAATTACGGCACCTTCCACGTTACAAACAACTTGTCCATTTACGCCGGGCAGCACACCATCACGGTGGGCGTTAACTACGAGCGCTTCAAATCGAACAACCTCTTCTTCCCCGGCTCGCACGGCGTGTACATCTTCAACTCTCTGAGCGACTTCTTTGGGGCGGTGCGCGGTGACTCGGTTCCGGTGCGGCGTTTCCAGTATCGTTACTCCGCGCTTGAAGGCGGAGCCGACCCGCTACAGGTATTTGTCGCCAATAAGTACGACTTGTACGCCCAAGATCAAGTCCAAATAGGGCGCCTAACCCTCACCGCCGGCGTACGCGGCAGCCTGATCGACCTGAGCGAAACAAAGGCGCTGACCAACGAAGCTATTCTGGACTCTACCTTCTTAGACCTGAACGGCAATCCGCTAAAGGTGAACACCGGCAAAATGCCTAAGCCGCAGTTCCTCTGGGAGCCGCGCTTGGGCTTCAATCTGGACGTGACGGGCAAAAAGACGACTCAAGTGCGCGGTGGCGTGGGCATCTTTACCGGTCGGCCGCCCTTTGTGTGGCTATCGAACCAAGTGGGCAACAACGGTGTGCTAACGGGCTTTATCGACGTGGCGAACACCAACACGCGGCAATACCCCCTGGTGGCGGATGCCAGCGTTTTTACGCCGGAAAAGCCTACCCTGCCCAGTACCTTTGAAATCGCCTTCACCGACGAGAATTATCGCTTCCCTCAAGTGCTGAAGGCCAACTTCGCCGTAGACCAGAAGCTGCCGCTCAACTTAGTGGCCACGGCCGAGCTCATCTACACGAGAAACATCAATGCTGTGCTCTACTACAACGCCAACTCGAAACCGCCCATCGGTAATTTCACCGGCCCCGACCAGCGGCCGCGCTATCCGGGAGACGTGGGTTCGACCTCTCAGCTGCCGGCGTCTACTCGAGTGGTGAGCAACGTATCGAGCTTGGTCGTGCTCTCCAACACCAACCAGGGTGATTATATCGGTGCTACGTTTAAGTTAGAATACCCCGAGCGCAACGGACTTTACGGCCTATTTGCCTACACCTATAGCCGCGCCCGCGATTTGATGAGCGCCGGCTCTATCGCACTGGGTTCGTGGACATCGGCCCGCTCGGTCAACGGCAATAATCGCTTAGGCCTCTCCTTTGCCGACAACGACGTGCCCCATCGCCTCATCGGCCTGCTCAGCTATCGCACAACGTTCGGCGAAAAGCGCGGAGGTTCCACCCAGTTCACCATCGGCTATGAAGGTATTCAGCGGCGCCGCTTCTCCTACACCTATGCAGGCGATATGAACGGCGACGGTGTCACAGGCAATGACCTGCTTTTCGTACCCAACAACGCCTCCGACCTCATCTTCGAGTCGTGGACGGTGAACAACGTCACCTATACGCCACAGCAGCAAGCGGCTTTCTTTGAAGAGTATATCAACAACGACCCTTACCTGAGCAGCCGCCGCGGTCAGTACACCGAGCGCAACGGCGGCATCTTCCCCATGCTGCACCGCTTTGACTTGGCTGTAGCACGCGATTTCTTCATCACCGTAGGCGGCAAGCGCAATGCGCTGCAGTTCCGCGTAGATGTGTTTAACGTGGGCAACCTCATCAATTCCAACTGGGGCGTAGATCGCCGCATCATCGCAGCCATCCCGCTGACCAGCCGCGGTGTACATACCGACGGCACCACGCCGCGTTATCGCGTAACCAGCCAGTTGCTCAACCCCACCACGCGGCGCACGACGGACTGGAGCGCTACCATCAACGATGTGTGGAACCTGCAAGTAGGTATTCGCTACACGTTTAACTAAATTGTCACCTCGGCGGCTATACACCGCCCCCGTGCTGCCTCGTTCGCCTCGGACGGGGCAGCATTTTTTCGTGCCGATTGGCTGCCGTTTGCGTTCTTTGTCCGCGAGGAGGGGAACGACCACTCGACGTTTTAAGCGTCTTTCCCTCAACTACTCCCATCATGCCCATAACCATTCTCTCCGCCGGAGCCGGTAGTGGCAAGACCTATACCCTTACAGAGCGCATGTTCGAGCTTATCTGCCAAGGGGTGCGCCCTTCGGGTATCGTGGCCACCACTTTCACGCAAAAAGCCGCGGCCGAGCTTTACGAGCGCGTGTGCTCCCGCTTACTCCAGGCCAACATGCCGGAGGCGGCCCAGGAGCTGGGCAATGCCCTTATCGGCACCGTGCACAGCATCGGAACGCGCCTGTTGCAGCGCTTCGCCTTCGAGGTCGGTGTATCGCCTTTGGTGGAGGTCATCGCCGAAAGCGACTACCAGCGCCTCTTTAACGAAGCGCTGGCCCAAGTGCTCGATGAACAGCGCATAGCCACCATGAACCACTTGGCCGACACCTTAGGCCTGACCAAGAAAAACACCGCCGGCGACTGGCGAAGAGACATCCGAAGCATCACGGAGGCGGCGCGCGCCAATATGTTTTCGCCCGAAGACCTCCAACACAGCCGACGGCGCTCGTGGGAAAGCTTCGAGGCCCTGCTGCCGCCCTGCTCTCCCTTGACGGCAGAAGAATGGGACCGGCAGCTGGCCCAAAGGATAGAGCAAACCATCCAAGATCTGGAAAACCACACCGCGGATGACACCAAAACGACGCGAGAAGTGGTAGAGGAACTGCGCCAACTCGCCACCCGACTGCGCCAACGCGGCTTCCTGTACTGGCACGAGTGGGCCCGACTGAGCAAGATGCGGGTCGCCACCAAGAGCCGCGATATTTTTGAACCGCTGCGCGAGTTCGCCCACCGACACGGAGAGCACCCGGGTTTTCGGGCCGACGTGCGCCGATATATCGAACTGGCCTTCGACATCGCCTGCGACGCCCTAGACGAATACCGGCGCTACAAACGCCGACGCGGGCTGATCGACTACACCGACATGGAAACTCAAGTGGCCCGATTGCTGCGCATCCCATCGGTGTGCCGTATCCTCTCCGACGAGATAGACCTACTGCTGGTGGACGAGTTTCAAGACACTTCGCCCATTCAGCTGGACATCTTCGTCCGCCTAAGTCAACTGGCCCGCCGAGCAATCTGGGTCGGCGACCCTAAACAAAGCATCTACGGCTTCCGCGGCGCCGACCCTGCCCTAATGCAGGCAGTCGTAGAGACTACGGGCGGCATTCGGCCGGAGAACATCTTGCGTCACTCTTGGCGCAGCCGCCCGGGAATAGTGCATTTTGTCAATGCCGTTTTCACCCGTGCCTTCTCCTATTTACCGGCAGAACAGGTAGCCCTGGAGCCGGCCCTACCTGTCGAAAGATACCACCACACCGATGCTCCTCCCGCCTTGCTCCACTGGCGCTTCCTCAACTCGGACAACCATGCCCGAGTACCCGGTTCCCCCTGGCTGGAGCACGCCATTGCCCGCCAGGTGCGCCGACTGCTCGAAGAGCGCATACCGGTGTGGTCAAAAGACCGCAAGGCTACTCGCCCGCTGAGCCCTGGCGATGTCGCCATCCTCTGCCGAACGAATGCTCAATGCGAACAAATGGCACAGGCGCTTCACCACGCAGGGCTGAAGGCGGCCGTTGCCCGCAGCGGCCTTCTGCAGACGGCAGAAGGCCGCCTGGCCGTTGCCTGCTTGAAATACTTGGTCAACCCCGCCGACGCCCTCAGCGCCGCCGAAATTCTCGTCCTTAGCGGCAGCCAAACCCTGAACGAGCTCGTCGCCCACCGCCTAAAAGTGCTGCGCGAACATCCCTATGAACCCTGGGAAGCGGAAGAACACCGATTGCTGAAACAACTGGAGCAACTCCGAAGTCAGGTCGCCGACTTAAGCATCACCGAAACGCTTGGCCTTGTCATCGCCGAACTGCATCTCACCCACCTCGCCGCCCGCATGGGCAATGCCCATCAGCGCCTGGACAACCTCGATGCCCTGCGCCGATATGCCGCCGAGTATGAAGCGGTGTGTCAACGCATGCACAGCGGTGCTTCCCTGGGCGGATTTCTCCTCTGGCTCGACGAGCTCGGGCGAGCCGACCTCGACCTGCAAGGCAGCGGCGAAAGCCCGAACACCGTGCGCATCATGACTTACCACCGCAGCAAGGGCCTCGAGTTCCCGCTCGTCATCTGCTGCCAACTGGACAGCGCACCCACAGACACCTTGTGGGGAGTGAGCATGCAAACCGACCGCCCCCGGCCCGACCTAAACGACGTGCTAGGCGGCCGCTGGATTCGCTTTTGGATAAACCCCTATGCCGACCAAGAAAGAAAAACGGCCCTCTCAGAGACCCTTCAGAAAACGTCATGGTGGGAACAGGCCGTCCGCCAAAGTCGCGACGAAGAGGCACGCCTACTGTACGTCGGCCTTACCCGCGCCCGCGACTATCTGGTGCTGCCCACTACCGCCCGAGGAGCATCCTGGCTAAACCGAGTATGCTACGGCGAAGATGAAGCCCCTCAGCTGCTCGACCCTCAAGCCGACCCATTGCCTTTGGAATGGCAAAACCAACCGCTGTCTTGTCAGCACCTCACCCTCTACGAGCCGGCTACCCCCTCCGAATCCATTCCTCCAGAGCAAGAGGGCTTTTACTACTTTTCGCCGCCTTACGGCAAAAAAGATGCGGCATCGCTCCCCCTTTGGATCGATGTGCTGACGGAATTCCCACCGGCACCCCCTCTCCGCTGGGCAGAACCCTTGTCCTTTGCTCCTCCTATTCCTGTAAAGGGAGAATACTCACCCCTGCTGGACCAGGCCGTTCGCTCCTTCCTCTCGGCCAATAGCTCAGCCCTATGTGCTACACAACGCGCCGAGTTGGCGACCATCGTCTTGCATAGCTGTAATGCTTTAGAGCACATCGCACCGGCGGTCTTAGTAACCCACGCAGAGGCCTTTAGCCGTTGGTTGCAGCAGCGGGCAAGTGCCTCACCGGTGGCGGCTTTCCCGCTGGAAGCCACTATCGACCGGCGCCGCATCCGCTTGAGCGTGGACTTATTTGCAGCTGCTGATGCGGCCATTGTCGCTCTCTTCTTCGCCGATTTTGCCGAAGGCATGAAAAAATGGAAGGAGCAGTTGAAGACCATTAGCCCTAAGGCGGCTTGGGCAATCCATCTCTTGACCAAAGCCTACCGCCGGCCCGTCGAGTGTTGGGCCGTCTTCGCCCTCGAAGGGCAGGTCGTGCAAATGCAAGCGGGCCGCTCTTGAGAAGGGTTACTGTAAAAGCGCCGCTGCGCGGAAAGTCAGCCCAGACAGCTGCTCCGAAAGGCTCCCTTTCTCAAAGGGCCTGACGGCGGGAAGGAACGGACGAGCCTACTATAGGTGCGTCGCTTTGACAAATCCGACGTGCTGCAGCCAACCAATACTCGTGTTGCTCTTCGTCGGGATAGGCATAGGCGAATTTGACCCAATCGGCCTGTTGAAGGAGCTGTTCCACCTGAGCTTGCGCGGCAGGCGATAGAGAGGTCTGGCGGAGATGCCGGGTGATTTCGCGGGTGGTCTGTTCCAAGGCGGCAAAGCGATATTGCCCGGCGAGGAATTCGCGAATAATCCAGCTGAGTTCTGCGTAGTACCGGCCAATCTGTTCAGGCGTCGTCCAAGGCCTGCTGTGCGCCAGGGCATCTAGTTTTTGCAGGGCAATATCTGGGGCAGACGGGGAGGGTTCGCCTGGCGGAGGAGGTAGTACAGCAGATGCTCGGAGCCGTCGGCGCAGCCAGATGGCGACGATAGCCGCTCCTAAGACGACCGAAAAGAACGCTGCGAGCCAATAAGGGTAAGCCGACGCCGACCGGCGGCGGATGTCTCGGATGGGAGCCATCGCGCCTATATCGGCCGGCACGGGGGAAGCGACGACCTCGATCTCCAACGGATTTGTTGAGATGGGCTCTCCTGCCTGGGGCAGCACCGACAGCGAGGGCAATTTCAGTTGCCCCGTCTCCAACAGGACCATGGAGAACGTCTGCACCCAGTATTCGCCGGAGCGCCGCCAGGGCGAGCGCATCCGCAGGTTATCGGCGGGTACGGCAGATAGCCAGTCGCTCAACCGCACGTGTTGAGGGGGTGCCTGTACTCCGGCCACTTGCACGCGCACCACTACCGTGTCGCCGGCCTCCACCTTGTGGCGGTCAACGGCGGCTATGGCGCGCATTTGAGCAGCCAGGGCTATTGGAGCAAACAGCAGCGGGAGGAGCAAGCAAAAGGCCCTATCCATGAGCGACGACTTTTGAGCGGCGGGCAAAAAAGGCGAGCAGTTCGCGCACATAGGGTTGGTCGGTGCACAGGCTGATGAAGTCGGCCCCTGCCCGTCGGAAGAGGCTTTGCGTGTTGGCCCGATGGGCTTCAAACGTAGCGCGGTACTGCCGACGCAGCTGGCCGCTGGTGGTGTCTACCCACATTTGCTCGCCCGTTTCGGCATCGGCTACGCGCAACACGCCCACGTCGGGCAGGTCGCGCTCGAGAACATCCCAGCAGTGAATGCCGATACAGTCGTGGCGGCGCGCCACTACGCGCAAAGCCTCTTCGTAGCCCGAGGCTAAAAAATCGGACAATACGAAACATACACTGCGCTTCTTAAGCACGTTGTGCACAAAGCGCAGCGCTAAAGCCAGGTCTGTCCCGCGACCTTTGGGTCGGGCAAGCAAGATCTCGCGAATGATGCGCAAAATATGTTGCTTGCCTTTTTTAGGAGGAATAAACAGCTCCACGCGGTCGGAAAAGAGCATCACGCCCACTTTGTCGTTGTTGGAGATGGCCGAAAAGGCCAACACGGCGCACAGTTCGGTGAGGTATTCTTCCTTAAATTGGCTGTGGCTGCCGAACACGGCCGAGCCGCTGACGTCTACCAAAAGCATGACGGTATTTTCGCGCTCTTCTTCAAACACCTTTACGTAAGGGTCGCCCGTTCGAGCGGTCACGTTCCAGTCGATGTGCCGCACGTCATCGCCCGGATAGTAAAGGCGCACCTCGCTAAAGGACATGCCGCGCCCTTTGAAGGCGCTGTGGTAGCCGCCGGTGAAAAGGTGACTGCTCAGCCCGCGCGCTTTGATTTCGATTTTGCGCACCTTTTTCAGCAGTTCGGCAGAGGTCATGGAATGGGCACCGTTTGAAGAATCTGCTGAATAATACCTTCCTGGTCCATATTTTCCGCTTCGGCCTCGTACGTCAGACCGATGCGATGGCGCAACACATCGAAGCATATCTCGCGTACATCGTCGGGAGTAGTGAAGCCACGCCCACGAATGAACGCCAGGGCCCGCGACGCCTGCGCCAGGGCTAAAGTAGCCCTAGGGGAAGCTCCGTAGCTAATGAGCGATACCAGCCGAGGCAAACCGAAGCGCGCCGGCTCGCGGGTGGCGAAGACGATGTCTAAGATGTACTGCTCTATCTTTTCACTCAGCAACACCTTCTTGACGGCTTCGCGGGCACGCAGTAAAGCATCGGTGGAAACCACCTTCTTGACCTGCGGCGCATCGCCGTTCAGGTAGCGACGCATGATGAGGCGCTCTTCCTCTTGGTCGGGGTAGTGGATTTTTACTTTCAATAGAAAGCGGTCTACTTGGGCTTCGGGCAGCGGGTAGGTGCCCTCTTGTTCGATAGGGTTCTGGGTAGCCAGTACCAAAAAGGGCTCCTGCAGCCGAAACGTTTCGTTGCCTATCGTCACTTGGCGCTCTTGCATAGCCTCTAACAAGGCGCTCTGCACCTTAGCCGGAGCGCGGTTAATCTCGTCGGCCAACACAAAATGAGCGAAGATGGGCCCCTTGCGCACCGAGAAGCTCCCCTGGGCCGGGTTGTATATCACGGTACCCAGCACATCTGCCGGCAGCAAATCGGGCGTGAACTGGATACGGCTAAACTGGGCATCCACGGCCTGGGCCAGTGTTTTGATAGCCAGAGTCTTTGCCAGGCCGGGCATGCCCTCTAGTAAGATGTGCCCCTTGGTGAGCAAACCGATGAGCAAGCGCTCCACCATGGCCGATTGCCCAACGATCACCTGGGCCGCAGCCTCCTGAAGGCGGTCGATGAAGGCGCGCTCGGCGGCTATGGCCGAGGAGAGCGCCTCAACACTATGAGGAGTAGATGGCATACGGGTTAAGAGTCCTTTTTACCCTGCAAAGAACCGCAAAAAGAGCGGGAACAAGCAGCCTTCTCCACTCAAAAAGCCTATCCGACATTTTCCTCACTTCTGTGTTCACTTATCCTTCAAAAATCAGGGGCAAAGGCCCCTCTACCGCCTTTTGAACGACATACGCGATTAAGCACGCAGTTATCTACCTTTGCCGCACAGGCTGAACACTGCTTTTAACACCCAACATTCAATCGCTACCATCCGATGATCTTCGACCTGAAAATGATCCGGGAGTTTTACAAAAACTACCCGAGCCGTGTAGAGGCTGCTAAGGCGTTTCTAAAACGCCCGCTGACGCTGGCCGAGAAAATCCTCTACGCCCACCTGCACCCCGATAGCCCTATGGCGGACTACAAGCGCGGGGAAGATTACGTCTTCTTCCGGGTAGACCGCGTCGCCATGCAAGACGCTACGGCCCAAATGGCCCTGCTTCAGTTCATGACCTGTGGCCGCAAGAAGGTGGCTGTGCCCACCACCGTACATTGTGACCACCTCATAACGGCGGAGTCCGGCGCCCGAAAAGACTTGGCCGTAGCCTTGGAAAAAAACCGAGAGGTTTTCGATTTCCTTCAGACGGTTTCCCAAAAATACGGCATCGGCTTTTGGAGGCCGGGGGCCGGCATTATTCACCAGATCATCCTGGAGAATTACGCCTTTCCCGGCGGGCTGATGATCGGAACGGATTCTCACACCGTCAACGCCGGCGGCTTGGGCATGGTCGCCATCGGCGTGGGAGGTGCCGACGCCGTAGACGCCATGACGGGTATGGCCTGGGAGCTGCAAATGCCCCGGCTGATCGGCGTTCACCTCACCGGCAAATTGCGCGGCTGGACCTCACCCAAGGACGTCATCCTAAAAGTAGCCGGCATCCTGACCGTCAAGGGCGGAACGGGCGCCATCGTGGAATACTTCGGTCCAGGGGCGCAGAGCATTTCCTGCACCGGCAAAGGCACCATTTGCAACATGGGCGCCGAAATCGGCGCCACCACTTCCCTCTTCGGCTACGACAAAGCCATGGCCCGATACCTCCGCGCCACCGGCCGCGCCAAAGTAGCCAACATGTGCAACAAAATAACGGAGCACCTCACCGGCGACCCGGAGTGTTACGCCCAACCGGAACGGTACTTCGACCAAGTCATCGAAATCGACTTGTCCAAACTGGAGCCGCACATCAACGGCCCCTTCACGCCCGACTTAGCCTGGCCCTTGTCGAAATTTGCTGCTGCCGTTCGTAAAAACAACTATCCTGCTCGCCTTGAGGTAGGGCTCATCGGCTCGTGTACCAACTCCAGCTACGAAGACCTCACGCGCGCTGCTTCGGTGGCCCGCCAAGCCCGCGAAAAAGGCCTGCAGGTAAAGGCGGAATTCACCATCACGCCGGGCTCTGAGCAAATCCGCTACACCGCCGAACGCGACGGCCTGCTCCAAGAATTCGAGGCCATCGGCGGAGTTGTTTTGGCCAATGCCTGTGGCCCGTGCATCGGCCAGTGGGCGCGCCATATGGACGACCAGAAGCGCCCCAACTCCATTATGACCTCTTTCAACCGAAACTTCACCGGCCGAAACGACGGCAACCCCAATACCCACGCCTTCGTAGCCTCGCCTGAAATCGTAACGGCGTTTGCCATTGCCGGAGACTTGACGTTCAACCCTAAGAAAGGCAAGCTCATCAACCGCGAAGGCAAAGAGGTCAAATTAGACCCACCTAAAGGGATCGAGTTACCGAAGAAGGGCTTCGCCGTCGAAGACCCGGGCTATTTGCCCCCTGCCAAGTCCGGCAGCAAAATAAAGGTGGTCATAGACAAAAACTCCGAGCGCCTACAACTGCTCAAGCCCTTTAAGCCCATCACGGCAGAGCAACTGCAAAATATGCGCGTGCTTATCAAGATAAAAGGCAAGTGCACCACCGACCATATCTCCATGGCAGGCCCTTGGCTCAAGTACCGCGGGCATCTGGAAAACATTTCCAACAACCTGTTTATCGGTGCGGTCAACTACTTCAACGACCGGCGCAATTGCGTGTACAACGTCGAAAAGGGCGAGTACATGGAAGTACCCGCCTCTGCCCGATACTACCAGAAAAAAGGCATCGGCACCGTCGTCTTCGGCGAAGAAAACTACGGTGAAGGCTCCAGCCGCGAGCACGCCGCCATGGAGCCCCGCTACTTGGGCGTGAAGGCGGTCATCGTCAAGTCCTTCGCCCGCATTCACCACACCAACCTCAAAAAGCAGGGCATGCTGGCGCTTACTTTCGCCGACCCGGCCGATTACGACAAGGTGCGGCAGGACGACCGGGTCAGCATCTTGGGCTTTGAGGACTTTGCCCCCGGAAAGCCACTCAAAGTTCGGCTGGACCACGCCGACGGTACGGTGGACATTTTCGAGGTCAATCACACCTACAACCAACAGCAAATCGAGTGGGTTCGCGCCGGCAGCGCTCTGAACAAGATACGCCAAGAGCTGGCGAGCCGTAAAAAGTAAGTGCTCTGGGCGAGCCACAAACGCATAGTCTCTCTTGTCTGCGAAGCCGCAGGAGCGCTCCCTCCGCGGCTTCTTTTTTAGAGAGAATATCAGGGCCATTACTTCACGCGGCAAAGAGGGCGAAAAACTGCTCGCCATCTCGGATTATCGAGCGCTCTGCGCCGATTATTTGCGTTCTTTGGGGCCCAAACAAACCGTCGAAAACGAGGTTGTTTTTACAAAAAATCGCCCGCCCATCTCATGAAGCAGCTGCTCTGTCTTGTCCTCCTGTTCTCCTGGTGGCTCTCCCACGGCTTTTCACAATCCAACGGCGAACCCTTTTTTTCGCCCAACGGGCATTCCGATGGGTTGAGGGTAAGGCCGGGGCTGTCGCTTTCCGCTGCAGAGGTCGTTTCGCGGTACAAAGGTGCTTTGGGTTTGACTTCGGCCGACGAGTGGGTATTGCTCCGCGTCGAGAGCGATCCCTTGGGGATGGCGCATTATCGCTACCAGCAATATCACCGAGGAGTGCCGGTGTACGGTGCTCAGCTGATTGTCCACGAACACTTAGGGCGCGCCCAGACGCTCAACGGCAAGTGGGTGCGCAACCTCTCCTTGTCCGCCGTGCACCCTACCCTCAGTGCGGCAGAGGCCCTGCAGCGCGCCCTGCAGTCGGTGCCGGCCCGGCGTTACTTGTGGCAATCGGTACGAGCGGAGGCCCTCCTCAAGCGCCTCCGCAATAACCCTCGCGCCACTTTTTACCCGCAGCCTCAGCTGGTCATCGCTACGGGCGAGCTGAGCGACCAAGTGACTACTCCGCGCCTGTGCTGGCGCATCGAACTCCACGTTGAGGACCCCGTTGGGCGATACGAGGTGCTCATCGACGCCCATGACGGGCGGTTGATAGACAAAGCCGACCTGATATGCCATCAAAACACGCCCGGCGTCGCTAAGACGCGCTACAGCGGTGAACGCCCTATCGTAACGGAGCGCCTGCCCGAAGGCCGGTATCGCCTCTTCGAGACAACCAGAGGTAATGGCGTGGAAACCTACAACATGCAGCGCGGTACAAATTTCGACGCCGCCGTAGACTTCTTAGACGACGACAACTACTGGGACAACGCCAATGCTTTCAAAGACGACGCTGCTACAGACGCGCACTGGGGAGCCGAAATGACGTACGACTACTTTTGGCATGTCCACCAACACGCCGGCTTGGATGGAAGAGACTTCCCGCTCCTCAGTTACGTCCACTACAGCACCGCCTACGACAACGCTTTTTGGAACGGCGCCTGGGCCAGCTACGGCGACGGCAGCGGCCCGCGCAACCCCTTCACTTCTCTGGACATCGTAGCACACGAGTTCGCCCACGGCATCACCGAGTTTTCCGCCGGCCTGCGCTATCGCAACGAGAGCGGCGCCCTCAACGAGGCTTTTAGCGACATCTTCGGCGCGGTGGTGCGTTTTTGGGCCAAACCGGAAAATGCCGGCTGGCTCATCGGCAATGAAATCACGACCAACGGCACGCCTTTCCGCGACATGGCCTGGCCGAAGAATCAAGGGCACCCGAACACTTACAGAGGCCAGTTCTGGTTTACCGGCACCGGCGACAACGGCGGCGTGCACACCAACAGCGGCGTGAAAAACTATTGGTTTTACTTACTCACCCAGGGTGGCAGCGGGGTCAACGATAACGGGCATACTTATTCGGTAACGCCCATCGGCATGGAGCGCGCCGCCCAGATTGCCTTCCGAACGCTGAAGTATTACTTAACACCGCTGTCTACCTTCTCCGATGCCCGCGAAGCGAGCTTACAGGCGGCAGAAGACCTCTTCGGGCGCTGTTCGGAAGCGTTCTTGGCCGTAGCCGATGCGTGGCATGCCGTGGGAGTGGGCACGCCGGTCTTTGCCGGCGATATAGAGCTGGTACGCATCCGGCAACCCGTTCCTCTCTCTTGCGGTCTTACCGGTGAAGAGCCCATATCCGTCTTGTTGCGCTACCGCAGCTGTGAAAATGCGCTTGCGCCCGGCGACGCCATTCCCTTGGCCTATCGCATAGACGAAGGCCCTATCGTTCGCGATACGCTGGTCGTCGAGACGGCAGCGGCGTACGGCGACGAGCTGCGCTTTACCTTCTCTATACCTCCGGCGGCGTTAGGCCAACCCGGTCATTACACGTTGAGCGTCTGGCTCGAGGCCGATGGCGACCGTTACCGGGCCAACGACACCGCAACGCTCGCCTTGCAAAACTTACCCTACTCGGCGGATGTGCGATTGATGGAAAGCCTTTGGCGGCCGATGGGCTGTTTTCTGAAAGAAGAGCCTTTGGCGGTGCGCATCGGCTACTTCGGCTGCGAACCTTTGCCTCAGGGAACAGCCCTCTCCGTAGGCTACCGCTTTGCCGAGCGCGGGTTGCCGTCGGAGGAAGTCGCCTACACTCCGCGCACACTGTTCACCGGCGATACCTTTGTCTATATCTTTAGTCAACCCGCAGACCTCGCCGAGCCGGGTTTATATGCTTACGAGACCTGGGTACACTGGGCTGCCGATAGCCTTGCCAATAACGATACTCTCGGACGCTCCCTCCTCCACCTAGCGCCGCGCCTTTACGGCGACACGCTCACTTTCGAGAGCGGCACCCCTTCGGCGGACACCTTGTACCTTCAACCGGGCCAGAAGAGCCAAATACTCCTTTCACCCCAGGCGGCTAAAACCGGCAATTGGGGCTTGCTGATAACGGGCGGCGATTTCGACGCGGAGCGCTCGCAAGGCAAAGTTGCAGCGCCTCGCCAGGAAAACGTCTGGGACGTTAACCCTCAATTCCGCTCGAGGGTGTGCTTTTGTGCCGACCTGAGTAACCTGTCCTCGGCAGAGCTGCGCTTCGACCTGAGGCAGAGTTTTTCTCTTTACTACCTGCGCACACTCGGCCAGCACGCTCCTTTTGGCAGCGCACTGCGCATCTTGGTCGACGGGCAGCCGACGGGAAATACGTTTAAACCCCTAACCGTCGGCGCCGACCCCTGGCGCACCCAAACCGTATCGCTCAAAGACGCCTTGGGCAAGCCGGTCGAGCTGTGCTTTGAGGCGCATACCGGCGTCGGCACCCATGTAGACACCTTTCCCAACAGCTTTGGCGACCGCGTGCTTTTGGACAACATCGTTATCACCGGTCAAACGATTACTCATAGCCCTACAGCAGCGCTCACCAGCACCCGCGTATACCTGATGCCCAACCCGGCGGCGGAGTGGAGCGTACTTGCCGTAGAACAGGCAGAAACGAGCGATATCTGGAACATACGCTTCACCGATGCCTTAGGGCGACTCCTCGTTGAACAGCAATTAAGGGGCGACGGCAACGCCATTCACTTGCCGCTAAACGTCCGCTCCTTGGCGCCGGGCCTTTACTACGTCCACGTGTACCATCACCGCTACAGTCAAACCCTCCGCCTTCAGGTTCAGCGCTAAACGGCATTGAGCTTACCCTTTTGGCCGTAACTTTGCGGGCCAAATCGGCAAAAGGGCCCCCAACCGGCGTCCGTATTTGCCTTCCAGCATCCGTACATCATGGTCTATATTACGCGCATCGAACGATTCAATGCCGCTCATAAGCTGTGGGTAGAGGAGTGGACCGAAGAGCAAAACCGCGCCGTCTTCGGCAAATGCTCCAACAAAAATTGGCACGGACACAACTATACCTTACACGTAACGGTGAAAGGTAAGCCCGACCCTCTTACCGGCTTTGTCATAGATGTGAAAAAACTCAGCACCATTATCAAAGAGCACGTGGTGGATTACCTCGACCACAGCAACCTCAACCTGGACGTGCCTTTCATACCCAAGGGCATGCAGCCCACTACGGAAAATTTGGCCATCCTCATCTGGCAACGCCTGCAGGTCGCGCTCAAAGAGTATCCGTGCCAACTGCACGCCGTCAAGCTGTGGGAGACCGAAAACATTTACGCCGAGTACTACGGCGAATGAACCTCTGCTGCAGAAAGCCGTTTGGGTAATATGGCGGTTATCGGCCCTTTCTTTTTTTGTTCATGAGCGCTTCTATCGATTGTATTAGTCGGCACTTCGAGGCCATCCTCGAAGAACTAGGTGAAGACCCCCAGCGAGAAGGTCTCCGGAAGACTCCCGAGCGGGCAGCAAAGGCCATGCAATTTCTGACCCAAGGCTATCGACAGGATCCCAAAGCCATCCTGCGATCCGCCATGTTTGCCGAAAGCTGCAGCGAAATGGTGTTGGTCAAAGATATCGAGGTGTACTCGTTGTGCGAGCACCACATCTTGCCCTTTTTCGGCAAGGCGCATGTCGCCTACATTCCCGACGGTTACATAGTAGGTCTGAGCAAGATACCTCGCGTGGTAGATGTCTTCGCCCGCCGCCTTCAGGTGCAAGAGCGCCTGACCATCGAAATACGCGATGTCATACAGGAGGTTTTGCGGCCGCTGGGAGTAGCCGTCGTCATCGAAGCCCAACACATGTGTATGATGATGCGCGGGGTACAAAAACAAAACAGCGTGACCACCACCTCGGCCTTTACCGGAGAGTTTCAGAAAGCCGAAACGCGCGGCGAATTTCTCCGGCTCATCGGTGCTAAGTTGCATTGACCGGGTGGTCTGAGGAGGTGCCTTCCGTCTCTCCCCAGCGGTACGTTTTCTGCTCAAAGCCGGCCAGATCCAGCACCCTATCGACCACAGTAGCCACTATCTCTTCGGGCGTCTGCGGGCGCGAATAAAACGACGGGCAAGCCGGGCATACAATGGCGCCCGCCTCGGTGAGCAACTTCATGTTATTGAGGTGAATAAGGCTCAGCGGCGTATCGCGCGGCACCACGATGAGCCGCCGGCGTTCCTTGAGCACTACATCGGCCGCCCGCGTTATGAGGTCGTTGCTCACGCCTGCAACGATACGCCCTAAGGTACCCATCGAACAAGGGCACACGATCATGGTCTCGTAGCGCGCCGAGCCCGACGCAAACGGCGCCGAAAAGTCGCGCTTATCGTAAAAGTCAAAAGGATAAACCTCCATGTTCGGCGGGCCGATTTCCAACTCCCAGTTGAGCAAGGCATTCTCCGATAACACCACCCCCACGGCCGTCCACTGCGCCTGAAGGGCCAGCAGGCGGTCGAACAAGACTTTAGCATATAGTGCTCCTGAGGAGCCCGTCACGGCAACGACAATCTTCTTCTTCATTGCCCCTATAGACAAGTGCAAGCGTCCAAAAGTTGAGGCCGGGCGGCTTTATGCTCATCCACTGCCGAAGTCGAGCGCAGCGCTACCGATAAAAATACCAGGGAGCCAGGCTCCGCAACAGGAGGCCGAAGCGGTCCTTTTGAGAGGCGTAGAAGAACGCCTCTTCCAAAGCCGGCGCGGGTTCGCCCAAGGGAGGGTGTACGAGAGGGAACGAAAGGGACCGGGCCGGCCGAGCAAGCCGCTTGTCGGCAGTATGAGTTGCCTGAGCGTCGAAGCCGATGTTGTGCACTAAGTTTACCTTGGGTACTACGCACAGCCCATCGGCGCGCATGATGGTGTAAAACCAGGCGTAGTCCCAGGTGTCGAAGGTGCCGTTGCGCACTCGCTCGAACTTGTCTAACAGATAGCGGTGGGCGGCCCGGTTGGGCAGCAGGCGCGAAAAAGCCCCGGCGGGGTGGGCCCATTCGCGCTCCAAATCGGGAAAATCCGGGCGGTACTGTCGCCAAGCACGGCGCCAAGTGGCCCAACCCCAGATGAAAGAGAAGCGCGAGAAGAGGTAGCTTGTCGCCGTTTTTCGGCAGGCATGAGGGGCGGGGTTGCTTCCAGCGATGTGCATTACGCGCTCCTCGTGTCGGTAACGCTCCAGTAATTCGGTGCAAAAAGGGAGGAAAGAAGGGTCTGGCAAGCAGTCGTCTTCCAGAATGATGCCTTCTTCGACGTGCTCAAAGAACCAGGAGATGCCTCGCTCCACGGCGCGGCGACAGCCGAGGTTATGGGATAAGAACTGGGTGTACACGGTACAGGGCCAGTCTACAGCCTCTGAAAAGAGCGCGCGCACGGCGGTGCAGGCGGCCGCATCGGTGGGCACATGGGCCCTCGGCCCGTCGGCACTCACGTACAGTGCAGGCGGCTGCAAAGGGCGCAAGCAATCCAGCAGGCGGCGGGTGTGGTCAGGGCGGTTGAAGACAAGCAGCAGAATCATGAGCGGCAAAAATGCCGCTAAAACCGCGTTTGCGCATCGAAAACATTGTTCCGATACGGTATGCGCAGGAAATCCAAAGAGCCGGGCTTTACGGCGATGAAGAACTCGTACGTGCCGCGCACCGGTTGCCAGCGCAGGCTGAACTGCCAGCAGTGCAAGTCGCGCGTAAAGCCGATGTCGGGATATATTAGGCTCTTCGTCTGGAAGTCGTAGCTGACATTTCCAATGTCGATAGACCATTTGGGCGTCAGTGGGATGCTGCCAAAGAAGCTAATGTTGTTAGTGCCGATGAGAAAAGTATCGCGGTTGGTACCGGCTATTTGGCGGCGCTCGAAGGAGATGCGATGGCTCACCTGTATCTGGTTAAACCAATCGAAAAAGCCATCGGCAACCGGTGGGGCGGCGGTAGGCTGCTGAGGCCCTTGAGGGCCCTGCCCGTCCAGCAAGCGGCGCAAATCGCCAAGACTGGTCTGCGTGTTCAACTCGAAGCCAAAGGCGGCTAATCGGAGCAGTTTTCCCTCCTCCACGAAAGCATACCGGTTGACGCGCTGCCCTTTTGCATCTAAAACGTAGGGGTCAAAGGTGGCGCGCCAGGTGAGGTTAGTTAGCCCTTTGAAAAGGCGAAAGAGGCCGCCGGTGGTGACCGGCGTCCAGCGCAGGGAGTCGCGCGTAAGGCTGTAGCTGCCCGAGAAGACGAGGTTGTCAAAAATGCGCACGCGCCGCACCGAGTCGCGCTTAGCCGAGTAGAACTTGAGTTCCAGGATGTTGCCGAGGCTGTAGTTGACCGCCAATTCGGGCTTGGCATTGCTGGGCCTACCAAAGACCGCATCGTCGAAGATGCTGTACTCGCGAAACCTTTCGCTCCCGGGGCGAGAGGAGACCTGCACCTGGCGGAAGTAATTGCGCTCGGAGAAGTCGGGGCGGATGCCGGTAGAGAGGCTGGGTTTAAGCGTATGTCGTATACCTCGAAACCACCCTTTGGCAAACTGCTTGGTGAAAAACATCGCCGTGTTTATGCCGATGCCGAAGTCGTACTGGCGGAAAGGTGAAAAGCCCCACTTTCGCAACACCGTGTCGCGCCCCCATACGGTGCGGTTGCTGTCTACGACGACCAGCTCGGCCACCGTGTCATACGCGAAGCGGATGTCATTTATGAATTGGCGCTCAACGGTGTAAGGGTACCAGTTCTCCTCGTAGTTGAAGCGCGGCGCCACATTGATATAGCGAAACACCTTGAAGTTCAGGTCGCTGCTGAGTTGATGTTGGATGCCCATGCGCATGTTGCGCAGCGTTTCGTAGCTAAACAGCAGCGTATCGGCCACGGTGACGGTATTTTGCAGGCGCGAGGCATAGGTAAGTGAGATTTTTTCGTACCAGCGCTCGTTGCCGATGGGGTTTCTCCGCTTGAAAGGAAAGACGCGTTGTAGGTTAAACGTAGCGGTGGGGAAGCTAATGGTCATCTGGCGGGTCTGCGTGTTTTGGGAATGGCTAAAGGAGGCGTTGAATTGGTAGGGCTTTCCCGGAAAGCGCTGCGAGTAGTTGAGGTTGGAGTTGAGTTGGTTTTGAAATACGCTGCCGAAGTCGTTTCGGTTTCGGTTTTGGTCGCGGTTGGTCTCGATGGTGACCGACCCGCCGAAGTTTCGCGTGGGATGGGCCTTAGGGTCTTGTTGGTGCGACCATCGGATGGCAAAGGACTTGAAAGACACCCGCTGAGCGCGGTCGTCTTCCACCAGGCGATTGTTGTAGCGAAGGTTTAGGTTGCCGTTGTAGCGGTATCGGTAGTTGTATCGGATATCGTTTTGTACGCCCCAAGAGCCGCTGGTGAAGATGCTAAAGCGCACCGTCAGGTCTGCGTGTTCCGACAGCGGCTGGTAATAGCCCCAGTCCGCAATGCCCAGCCCCTCTAAGCGGGCGAATTGGAAGTCGCGCGGGATGATGAGACCCGATTTTCGGGTTTTAGTAATAGGGTAAAATCCAAAGGGCAGCACCAGGGGCGTAGGGATGCCGCCGATTTCCAGATTGGAAAAGCCTGCGACCACGAGTTTATCGGTAATCACCTTGAGTTTTTGTGTTCGGATGCCGAAATGAGGGTGTTCGTGGTCGCAAGTGGTGATGAGGGCATTTTTGTTGTACACCACGCTTCGAGGAGGCTCGTCAGGCTTAGTCTGCACGGCATCGCCGAAAAACTTGGCGCGCTCGCCTACTAAATGCAGGTCTTGCTGTTTAGAGCGCGGCTCGTAGATAAGACCGCGTTTGGTGCGAAAATTGTACCGCAAGCGGACGGCCTCGAACTCATCTTCTCGGTCTTTGAGCTTAGGGAAACCGACCCGCCTGCCACTGCTGTCGGGGTAGTCGGTGGCGAGTAATTCCAAAAGATTATAATCAACGAGAATGTAGCCGGCGCGCAAATCGAGGGTACCGTATTTCAAAAATGCGTCGCCGTACAAGTGCATCTGTCGGTTTTTAATGTCTAACCACTGGGAGTCGCGCGCGCCGTATTCCACCTCTTTGTCGAGAGCATCGGGCGATATCGGTACCGGTGGCAGACTATCCGGGCGCACAAAAGTCGAATCCTCTCCATCCTTAGTAGGCAGCAAAGTGTCGCGCACCTCCTGGGCCGCCGTAGGCAGGCCAGCCGCACACAGGGCGATTAGACAGAAAAGTCGATATTTGCCCATCATTTTTTGAGCCCACTCCAAAAACAAAACACAAAGATGCCCAGGCATATGCATGACGTGCGAAGAACGCTGCTGGGATTGGCAGCGTGGCTTCTTTCACTATATTTTAACAGCCAGGCCTACGGCTTTTGCCCAAACGGCACTGCCGGAGACAACCCTCGGGCGGAGGGCAAAGGTAGGCAAACCCTTCAGGCGCAGCCGATACACGACCTTTTATCTTGGTTACGGCCCTATTTCACCGGCATTTCAGAGGGGCAAGCGACTACAAGCGGCTACCGCATCCGGAGGGTCGTCCTCGACCCCGGTCACGGGGGTAAGGACTCGGGCTGCAAAGGCGCCTCTTCTTTGGAAAAGCACAACGCCCTGGCTATCGCGCTCAAATTAGGTGCCCTCATTCAGGCAGAGTACCCGGACATACAAGTCATCTACACGCGCACGACCGATGTCTTCGTTGAACTGCAAGAGCGCGCCGCCATAGCCAACCGCAACAACGCCGACCTCTTTATCAGCATCCACTGCAACTACATCAGTGTGTCGCATGTTAGAGGCGTCGAAACATACGTCATGGGTTTGCACACGGCAGAGAGCAATCTCGAAGTAGCCAAGCGCGAAAACGCCGTTATCCTGTTGGAAGACAATTATCAACGCAATTACGGCGGCTATGACCCGAATAGCCCGGAGGCGCATATCTTTAGCAGCCTGTGGCAAAGCGCATACATAGAGCAAAGCATCCTCTTCGCCGACTACGTACAGCAGTACACGCGTACCCTGGCCAAGCGCGAAGACCGCGGGGTCAAACAGGCGGGATTTATCGTCCTGCACCGCACCACTATGCCCGCCGTTCTCGTTGAGGTGGGCTTCCTGTCCAATCGCGACGAAGAGCGCTTTCTGAGCTCCGAAGAAGGACAAATCCAAATGGCAGATGCCATCTTCGAAGCCTTTCGCGCCTACAAGGCCCGTATGGAAGGCGGCACTTTAGCCGCCCGGAAAAACACGGCTAATCCCGCCCACGTAGTCGCCCGAACAGCCGCTCCGGCACCTCCTCCTGTGGCCGCTCAGCCTTCTCCATCTCCTGCCTCGGTATCGTCACCGTCACCACCTCCTCCAAGCCCTTCCCTAACGCCAACACCACAAGCGGTATATACAGGCGAAAACAACACTCGTATGGGCGACCGATACGCCGATGAGTTCATCCAACTACCTCACTCGGCCAAAGATCCAAAGGGACAATATCGCATTCATCTGCTCTCTTGGAATTCGCGCTTGGACCGCAACACAGGCCAGCTGGCTCTCCTTATTGATGTAGAAGAAGAATACACCGATGGGCAATATCACTACTACTTAGGGCGATTTACTCATCGCTCAGAGGCAGAGAAATTACTGCCCGACCTCTATCAGCTCGGCTTTCGGACGGCTCGAGTCATCACCAAGTAACACACTGCTCAACCTCACCCTTTTGACAATGCTCAAAATCAGCAACGAAACCCGCATCGGCATACTCGCCATAGCGGCTATAGCCATCGGTATCTGGGGGTTTAAGTACCTAAAGGGCATCAACATCTTGGTCTCGTCTCAAACCTTTTACATCCGCTACAACGACATAGAGCAGTTGCGCACCTCTGCTCCCGTTTTTTTGAGCGGCTACCAAGTCGGAACCGTCAAGGATATCGGCGTAGACCCAAGAGATGGACGAAGCATCATCGTTTCCATTGACGTCAATCGAAGCGTCTCTCTTCACAAAGAGACTCGGGCCGTCATCATCAGCGCCAGCATCATGGGCGGCAAGGCCATCAGCCTAGAACCGCCGGGGCCTTGTGCCGATGAAGACTGTGCGAGCAGCGGCGACACGCTCGTAGGGCGGACCAAGGGTTTTTTGGAAACCCTCATCGGAAACCCTAAAGACCTCGATGCATATACCGACCGCATCCGCGTCGGCTTCAAAGTGCTGTACGACTCCCTGGCCAACCCCGAAAACCCTCAGGGAATCGGGCGTACCTTGGTGGCTTTAGAGGGTACGCTCCAAAATATGGAGCGGCTAACGGCCAACCTCAATGCCCTCATCACCGAAAACCGAGGTAATCTCGCCGCAGCCATGAGCGACCTGCGCGGTATCGGTCAGAACCTCAACAACAATTCGAAGAACATCGAAGGCATCCTCAAAAACCTCTATTCCTTCACCGATAGCCTCAACAAAGCCGAACTGAGCCAACGTCTGGCCCAAACGGGCGACTCCCTATCCCTCGCCATAGGCACCCTGCGCACCACCCTGGAAAGCGCTAAAGGGTCGTTCGAGCGCATCAACTCCCTGTTGGACGACCCCAACAACAACCTCAACAAACTCTTGCGGGACTCGCTGTCTGTAGACGAAATCACCCACGCCCTGCGCCACGTGCGCTATTTGGCCCAAGACCTGCGCCTGCACCCGGAGCGCTACGGAAAAGTCAAGGTCAAAATTCTAGGAAAAGACCGCCGCCCTCCCTATGAGGCGCCTTACCACGACCCGATATATCAAGGGACCGTAGACAGCTTAGAGCGCCAACTGAGCCGACGCTCTCGGCAGCAATAAATGGCACCTCACGCGGGCCTGCGCTCCCAAAGACACACCCTGTCTGCGTCTACGTACCACGAAGCGCGCAAGACGGCTTGAGGCGGAAGAGCCGGAGCCGCTATTCCGCTGCGCAAATAGTTGGGGCCGTGCAATATCCGAATCTCATCCCAGCATTCCAACTCGAGGAACTGGTTCAACACATCGGCTCCGCCCTCCACCAGTAAGATGGCCTTTTCGGCCTGTCGCAATTGTTCCAGCAAGAAGGATATCCACCATCGCCGGCCGTCGGCTCCGGCGGCCGGGGGCGATAGGAAACGCGTATGCTTCCAGCGCCCTGGGCGTTCCGGCCCTAAAATCCACGTGGGTAGGCGATCGTCGAGAAGGTAGGCGCTTAGCGGTAATTTCCCGGCAAAATCCAATGCAATGCGCAGCGGCGAGGGGCCGAAATAGAGGCGATTGTCCAAGCGCGGGTTGTCGGTTAAAGCCGTGCCCGTGCCTACCAGGATGGCGTCGGCTTCTGCGCGCCAGCGATGCACCAAGCGCCGGGCCAAGGGCCCCGATATCGGCGTGCGCTCCCCGGTACGACCCAAAAAACCGTCGGCACTTTGTGCCCATTTCAATATTACATGCGGGCGGCGATACCGGACCCAGGTAAAGAAAGCCCGGTTGAGGAAGCGCCCTTCTTCCTCCAATACACCGCTGCGCACGCGTACGCCTGCAGCACGTAGACGCGCCAGCCCTTTGCCCGACACCAAGGGATTAGGGTCGGTGTTCGACACGACCACCTCCGGTATGTGCTCGCGCAGAATGGCGTCTACGCAAGGGGGCGTTTTCCCGTGGTGAGCGCAAGGCTCCAGCGAGCAGTACAGTACCGATTGCCGAATAAGGTGCCGCTCGCCAACGGCAACACGACCGATAGCGTTCACTTCCGCATGCGCTTCGCCGTACCGCCGATGCCAGCCTTCACCGATGATGCGGTCGCCGTATGCCAAGACGGCGCCCACCATCGGATTGGGCGAAACCCAACCGGCGCCCAAACGGGCCAGCTCAAAGCAGCGGCGCAAGTACTTTTCGTCGTTCTCCATGGGTACATCTTCCACTTCAAGCGCCCCTAACGCTATTCCTCTACCCCGGCACTCTATCCGTCGCCGTCGAGCAGATTGCCCAAGCCGCCCAATATGCTGCCCTCTTCTCGACGACTGCCGCGCCCGTATTCCAAAATGCGCGAGGCCAGCCGGCTCACCGGCAGCGACTGGAGCCACACCTTGCCCGGGCCGCGCAAGACGGCGTAAAAGAATCCTTCGCCACCAAAAAGCAAGTTTCTTATGCCCTTAACCATCTGAATGTCAAAATCCACCTCTCGCGTATAGGCTACGATACACCCCGTATCGATACGCAGCAGCTCTCCCGGCCTTAGGGTGCGCTCCAAAATATGGCCACCCGCATGCAAAAAGGCCATCCCATCTCCTTCCAGCTTCTGCATGATAAAGCCTTCGCCGCCAAAGAGACCCGTGCCTAGACGACGTTGTAAGGCGATGCCAATAGACACTCCCTTGGCCGCGCACAGGAAGGCGTCCTTTTGGCAGATGACGCCTCCGCCCAATTGGGCCAAGTTTAAAGCAATGATTTTACCCGCGTAAGGTGCCGCAAAAGTCACCCTTCGCTTACCTGTAGAGACGTTCGTAAACGCGGCTAAAAAAAGACTCTCTCCCGTCAGTATGCGCTTACCGACTGAGATAAGCTTCCCTAAAAAACCCTCCTCGCGCCCATCCCCCAATATCGTCTCCATCTTCACATCGTCCTCCATGAACATGAAGCTCCCCGTCTCGGCCACCACCGTCTCCTGAGGGTCCAATTCAATCTCTACGCACTGCATCTCCTCACCGTAGATGCGGTAATCTACTTCGTGTTGAAAAGGCATAGCGACGTCTATTTTTTTAGTGATATTGTCGATGAAGCCAGGAGGCCAGCGCCAACACTGCTGCAGCCGACAGTGCAGCACTGTACGCCGGCACAGAGAGATCGTCCTCCAAGTTGACCGAAGACAACTGCCGGTGATACAGGTACTGGGCAAACACCTGCACGCCGTTGTTGGCAAAATGCGCTGCTACCGGCACCCAGAGGTTTTGAAAGCGCCAATAAAGCCAGCCTAGAATGACGCCCAAGAGCAGGCGGGGAAAAAAGCCCTCAAATTGGAAGTGTACCAGGCTAAAGATGGCAGCGCCGAGCAAGATAGCCAACCAAGGCATTCGCACCAGGCGTAACAGCTGCTGCTGCACTACCCCTCGGAATACCATCTCCTCTCCTACGGCGGGCAGCAGGGCAATGAGAACGAGGTTGGCCACAAACTCCCGGCCGTTGTTCATTTTCAACAAGCCCTTGAGCATTTCGCTCGCCTGCTCTTCGGCAAACCGAAGGCTATCGGGTAAGGGTAAGGCCCGGTTGAGTTGGTACAAATACAATACCAGCGGTGCTGCTAACAGCGTCAACCCGATGCCTCCCCAGACAACCCGAGCCTGCGGCAGACGGCGCATCTGCAAATAGGCCAGTGCTCGGGAAGCCGGCGGGTAAAAAAGATACACCACTACCCAGCCGGCCGCAACGAACGTCAGCAGATGACTCAACGCCAGAAAGGCGCGCATCTGCCAACGGGCCTCCACAGGAGCGTCGGCAGACAGGCCCACCTCTATGAGCTGAGTATCCCAGCCGAGCCCAGCAGCCAAAGCCAAGTAAAGCAAAGTGCCCACGCCACCCAATGTCAGGCAAGCCAATAGTTGCACGCTTAGGACGAAAAAGGGCGAGTGCGAAAATAGGCGCGGTGGTTCTGGCAACTCAGGTTTCCAATCCACATCCATAACCAACGGTACAGGCTTGCTTAAAACGCCCGAAAGATGGCGCGGTTTTTACATTTGGCCTCAAAAATGTAACCGCGTCATGATTCGCCTCTCCGTCAACATCAACAAGGTAGCCTTGCTGCGCAACGCCCGAGGTGGCCGGCTGCCCGACCCCGTCCAATTTGCCAAAGATTGCGAAGCCTACGGCGCCGACGGCATCACCGTCCACCCCCGCCCCGACCAGCGCCACGTCCGCTACGACGATATCCCGGCCCTTCGGGCCGTCATAACCACCGAATTTAACATTGAGGGAAACCCTACTCCTGAGTTTTTGGCCCTGGTTTTGGCCAACCCACCTCACCAGTGCACCCTCGTGCCGGATGCGGCCGACCAATTGACCAGCGACCACGGCTGGGATACCTTGCAACACGCCTCCCGACTGAGCGAGGTCATCGCTCAACTGCGCGGGCAAAACATTCGCGTGTCCCTCTTCGTCGATCCAGACCCGCGCATGATAGAGGGCGCCAAGGCCGTAGGAGCCGACCGCGTCGAATTGTACACTGGCCCATACGCCCATCATTTTTACCAAGACCCTGCTGCCGCCATAAAACCCTACCTGGAGGCGGCTCAAGCGGCCCAGGCCGCAGGTTTAGGGCTCAATGCCGGGCACGATCTCAACCTGGACAACCTGCCCTACTTCGCCCGGCACTGCACGGGCTTATTAGAAGTCAGCATCGGCCACGCGCTCATCGCCGACGCCTTGTACTTCGGCATCGCCAACACCATACGCCTTTACCAACGCGCGCTGCGAGGGCCACACCCTGCTTAGTCGCTCGCTTTTTTCAAAAGCCGCTCCACACTACGCGAGCCATCAACGCCAGACCCGATACCAGCAGCGCTACACCGATACCGCGCTGCAGCCGCCGAAGATGCCGCTGCTGAAGCAAATGTCGAATGCGCTTAGCCGCATACGCCTTGAGCGTATCCGTAATGACCAAGGCGAATAACATACCTCCGAAAAAGGTGAGCACCTCCGCCGGCGTCAGCCGATTAGAAATCACAAAAGCACTGGCCAAACCCAGCCAAAAAAACACCGTGAAAGGGTTGATGGTATTGAGCAGAAAACCGCGCAACAAGAGCCCCGGGTATCCCCAACGCCGCCAGTTGTGGTCTACACCCGGAGGCTCAGGGCCATCCAGGACATCTAAAAGCCGGTCGGCTGCCGGCACAGAGGTGGCAGCGGCTTGTTTCATTAAAATAAGGCTGCCAAAGGTCAACAACACGACGCTGCCGGCCACTCCCGCCCATAATTGAAAACGAGGTTGCTCGGCAAGCCATATCAGCGCATCCACCCACCGATATACAATCAGCATGTACAACAAGTCGCTCAGCCAGATGCCGCTCGCTAAGGCCAAGCCGGCCCGAAAGCCGCGATCCAGGCTGGCTTCGACGATGGCAAAGAGCAGCGGGCCGACCAGTATGCTCAGCGATAAGCCCAGTATTATTCCTTGCGCAAACATGGCGCGAAGGTAGAAGACGGCAGGTAAAGTCGGCTCCCCTATCGGCCCAAGTGGATGAGCAGGACCCCGATATCCGCCGGGCTGACGCCAGAAATGCGGCTGGCCTGTCCAATGGTGCGGGGCTTATGCCGGCTGAGCTTGTCGCGCGCCTCCGCACTTAGCGCCTTCAGGGCATGGTAGTCGAAGTCGGGGTGAAGGTGAAGGGCTTCCAAGCGATTCATTTTCTCCACCATTTCCTCTTCGCGGCGAATGTAACCTTCGTATTTCATGTTGATTTCGGCCAGTTCAACGAACTCCTTGTCGTAAGAGGCCAAGAAATCGGCTACCCCCGGCAGGGCCTGTGCCAACGTGTGAAGGTTGACCTGAGGGCGCAACAGGATGGTGTGCAACTTGACCTTTTGTGTGGCCGGGCTGGAGCCGACGGAAGCGAGGTAACCGTTGATAAGCTCCGGCGACACCGAGGTCTCGCGGAAGAAGCGCTCGATGTCGGCGACGGCTTTCTCTTTGGCCTTGACGCGCTCCATGCGCTCGTCGGCCCCGCGCAGCCCCAACCGATAGGCCAGTGGAGTCAGGCGCAGGTCGGCGTTGTCTTGGCGAAGTAAGATGCGATATTCGGCCCGGCTGGTAAACATGCGATAAGGCTCCTGAGTGCCCTTGTTGACCAGGTCATCGACCAGCACACCGATATAAGCATCCGAGCGCTTGAGCACCAATGGCTCACGCTCCTGCACCGCCAGGGCGGCGTTAATGCCGGCTACTACCCCCTGAGCGGCGGCTTCTTCGTACCCCGTGGTGCCGTTTATTTGACCGGCAAAGAAGAGGTTTTTCACCAGGTGCGTTTCCAAGGTGGGCTGCAACTGGGTAGGCGGGAAGTAGTCGTACTCGATGGCGTAGCCCGGGCGAAACATGAGTGCCTTCTCCAGCCCCGGGATGAGGCGAAGCGCCTTGTACTGCACCTCTTCGGGCAATGAGGAGGAAAAGCCGTTGAGATACACCTCGCAAGTATGCCGCCCTTCGGGTTCAATGAAAAGCTGATGAGCGCTCTTTTCGCTGAAGCGCTCTATTTTATCCTCGATGCTGGGGCAGTAGCGCGGTCCGACGCCTTGAATGCGGCCGGCAAACATGGGAGATTTGTCAAAGCCGCTGCGCAGCACTTCGTGCACGCGCTCGTTGGTGTAGGTAATGTAGCACGGCAGCTGGTCGGTCAACGGTGGCGTATCGGTATAGGAAAATTTGCCGGGCGGCTCGTCGCCGGGTTGCGCCTCCATGCGGCTATAGTCGATGGTGCGCCCGTCTAAGCGCGGCGGCGTACCGGTCTTCATGCGACCCGCCTCAAAGCCCAGCTCGATGAGTTGCTCCGTTAGCCCGCGGGCTGCGCTTTCTCCGGCGCGGCCACCGCCGAACTGCTTCTCGCCAATGTGGATAATGCCGTTTAGAAAGGTACCGTTGGTCAGCACGACGCTCTTGCCCGGTATTTCAAGACCTAAACCCGTACGTACCCCGCGCACCCGCCCGTCCTTGACGACGATGCCGGTGACCATTTCTTGCCAAAAAGAAAGGTTCGGGTGCGCCTCCAACATTTGGCGCCACTTGGCGGCAAAAGCCATGCGGTCACTCTGCGCCCGCGGGCTCCACATGGCCGGCCCTTTTGAACGGTTGAGCATCCGGAATTGCACCATCGTGTGGTCGGTGACGATGGCCGAGTAACCGCAAAGAGCGTCCACCTCGCGTACGATCTGCCCCTTGGCCACGCCACCCATGGCAGGGTTGCAACTCATCTGCCCAATCGTCTGCATGTTCATCGTCACCAGCAGGACGCTACAACCTAAGTTGGCTGCAGCTACCGCCGCCTCGCAACCCGCGTGACCGCCTCCTACTACAATAACGTCGTATGTGGGAAACATGATCTACCAACCGGTATAAGGTTAACAAGAAGTCATCGGCACCCCCTCTTTACCCGTCGGTTTGATACCTCGCATGCCGTGGGCTCGCCGAAATCTATCCTCTTCATTCATAACGGCACAAAGGCCTACAAGTTTAGGCTAAGGGCGAGTAACCGCTTTTTTATAGGGCAATTAAGTCTAACACCGTCAATACGCCGAAAATCACGCTGGCCATTCCGTTAGTGGTGAAGAAGGCCATATTAACACGACTTAAATCATGTGGCTTCACCAAACGGTGCTGATAGACCAGCAGGGCTAAAAAGACGGCCGTACCCACCCACGTGAGCCAATGCGCCTGAGGTAGGCGACTGTGCAAAAGGCTGCCGGCGCCAACCATGCAGGCAGCCGCTCCCAGGTGAAGCCACTCGGAAATGCGCAAGGCCTGCTCTCTGCCCACATAAGCCGGGATGGAGTGCAGGCGGTTGTCGCGGTCAAAATCTTCGTCCTGCAAGGCGTAAATGATGTCAAAGCCTGCCGTCCACAGCAAGACGGCCCCGCCGTAGAGGATAGGTATCCATCCGAAAGCACCGGTAACCGCCATGTATGCCCCTAAGGGTGCTAAGGACAGGCCCAAGCCCAAGATAAGATGGCAAAGCCACGTAAAGCGCTTGGTGTAGCTGTAGCCCAACACGACGGCTAAGGCCACCGGAGAGAGATAAAAGCACAACGGGTTGATGAAATAGGTGGTGACCACAAAGAGTACGCTGCTTATCGCCACCAGCCGAAGGGCCGCTTGAGGCGACACTACGCCCGCCGGTATTTCGCGCATCCGCGTACGCGGGTTGCGCGCATCTATGTCGCGATCGAGCCAGCGGTTAAACGCCATGGCCGCGCTGCGCGCAAAGATCATGCACAACACCACCAAGACCAGCAGCCGAACGCTCACGCCGTCGCCCTCCTCGGCCGTGCCAATGGCAAAGCCCACAAGGGCAAAGGGCAAGGCGAAAAGCGTATGGCTAAACTTAATGAGGGACAAATACCGCTTCATTGGCCGCAAAAATACCACATATCCCCTCCTTTGCCTACCGGCTTTTGCCGCTACCTTTGCTGCCCATCTTTAACCGCTACTTAACATGGCGAACAAACTGCGAGCTGCCATTACCGGCGTAAACGGCTGGGTGCCGGAAGACCGACTGACCAACGCCGACTTGGAAAAAATGGTGGATACCTCCGATGAGTGGATCACCACCCGCACCGGCATCAAAGAGCGCCGCATCTTGCGCATCCCCGGCTGGGCCACCAGCGACATGGCCGCCGAAGCCGTTCGCGGTCTGTTGGCAAAAACCGGTACTTTGCCCGGTGAGATCGACCTGGTTATTGTAGCCACCGTGACGGCCGACATGGTCTTTCCCGATACGGCCAATACGGTATGTGACAAGGTTGGAGCCAAAAACGCCTTCGGCTTCGACATCAACGCCGCTTGCTCGGGCTTCTTGTTTGCTCTGGCTACCGGTGCTCAATTCATCACTTCCGGCACCTATGAGAAGGTCATCGTCGTCGGAGCCGACATGATGTCTTCTATCACCGATTATCAAGACCGCAACACCTGTATTCTCTTCGGAGATGCCGCTGCAGCGGTTTTGTTGGAGCCGCGGCGCGACGGCACCGGTGTGCAGGATTTCGTCTTGCGCGGTGACGGCTCAGGGCGCGAATTCTTACACATGAAAGCCGGTGGTTCGCTGCGCCCGCCCTCGCCGGAAACCGTCGCCCGCCGCGAGCACTACGTCTATCAGGAGGGGAAGCGCGTTTTCAAGTTTGCCGTTGAAGGCATGGTCTCCACGGCCAAGGAAGTCTTGCGCCGCAACCACAAAACCATCGACGAAATCGACTGGATCGTGCCTCACCAGGCCAACATGCGCATCATTACCTCTGTCGCCGAGCACCTCCAATTTCCCCTGGAGAAGGTCATGATCAACATCCATAAGTACGGCAACACCACGGCAGCCACTATACCGCTTTGTCTTTGGGAATACGAAGAGCAATTGAAAAAAGGAGATAACCTCATCCTCACCGCCTTTGGCGGAGGGTTCACCTGGGGCTCCATTTACTTAAAGTGGTCCTATTAGAAGGTCCAGATCGTCGTCTTCTCGGCAATCCAAGTATTGCGCCGAGCCTACAAAAATTGTGCGCTTTGGTAGTGTGTAGTTTTGAGTGATCGGTTTTTAGATAAAAATCTCATTTGCAATACTTTAAAAACAATTAACATCGCTCAAAGTTTGACACTACCCGGGTATGTAGGCATCGGTCAAATGGCGCCATTGACGGGTTGTTCATTCGCAAAACGCCCGGCCGGTGGCGCCACGACCGCGCAATAAAAAAGTAGTGTCCTAAATCCCTTAGGGTTTTACGCGAGCTTGTAAGCTTGCCCCGGTAACTACTGCTAAATGTAGTGCTTCGTTTTGAGAGCTGATTTTCCAATTAAAAATCTCTTTTTCAATATTTTATAAAAAAAAATCGTTATCACTCAAGATTTGACACCACCTCGGTTGGCGAGTAGAGAATATTTACAAAAAATTAATTACAGGAAAAAAGTGGTCGCTTGGAATACGTTCTATTTCTTTGCGAGAGACTAAGCGCTTGTATTATCATCGAGGCAAATCCGTCTATCCTGAAAGAACTAAATCACTTACGAGCATGCGCGCCGTACAGGCGAGGTTAGTTTTATACATCATTCCTCTGACCTTACACAAAGAAGCCGAGACAACCGATGAATATCAGCCAAGCGCTCCTCTTTCTCGCAGTTTAACAATTAAAATTAATAAGTTATGTACCAAAAGTTCACCTTACTCCTCACTATCAGCGTCGTAATGTGTTTAAACACCGAGCCGGCTACGGGGCAGAGCAATTCTGACACTATTCGGCTAAACTTAGATTTCCCCTTGGTGGATTGGCCTTACCAACGTTATGCGACAGAGACGAGAAGCAGTTTTATCAAAAGCTATGCTAACCCGAGCATGAGACAGTCCGTAGCCGTATCGAACAGTTTTTATTCGGCTGCCCATTACGGAATAGAGCAGTTGGTGAAGATAAAAGACCCGGCTATTAGGATTATTCTCGCCAATACCCTTATTGCAGGCTTTGACTATTTATCATCTTACGTTCCATTCGGATTAGCCTGGCTACATGAGGAATATCATCGAGCAGTGATGACCAGAAGAGGGATAAACAGCTTTAATGATGTGAATACCTTTCCGTTCGGTGCCTCTGCTATAGCGGTGAGCAGAATTAAAGATGAGGATCTCATACGTCTTTACAACGACCACAGAACGGACTTTATACGTTTGCAGAGTGCAGGGATAGAAGCTGAATATTATCAAACACAAATACTACAGAAGAATAACTTCTATTACAATCAGCGGTTACAGAATATTCCCTTGTACTGGTTACATACGATAAATAGTGCTGTTTACGTGACCGATTCGGGAGACCCCGAAGCTTTCGATAAGACGGTAGACAACTTTATCGAAAAAGAAGGTGCAGACATCTCAAAAAGAGACTTTACCGGGCCGGACTTCACGGCTTGGGTAAATGCATTGTTTCATCCGGAAAGGCGCTACGAGGACCGAGGGATTCATCCCTCCGGCGTCGGGATAAATAGATATATCAAGCCCTCTCAGTTGAGCACCGAAGAGCGCGATTATCTTAAGAAGCAAGGTGGACTACAGTGGCTCAATCTTCTCTCACCTCACCTGTTTGGATTTAGCAAAATAAAAATTAAATCGAATACAAAAGGAAATTATTACGGAAACTTTGCCGTAAGACATCTGCTTACCACTTTTGGCAATGACATCAGTCTCGATATTTTCTACCAAACTCCAAAGACAAATTACTTCTTCTCTATACACAATTACAACAACAAAAATGCATCTTTTTTTGGATTGGAAGGCGCCTTGATAGATAAGCCCTTACTCGAGGATAGGCTGCTATTGAGCGGTAGGGCAATGGTTTGGACACAGCCGGAGAACCAGTCGTTCACGGAGCAAAAGGGCAGTCTGGGTGGTTTGGTCAATCTTCGTGGTGCGCTGAATCTAGGCGTATGGTCTCCCTACATAGAGATAGAAAGTAAGACAAAAGGATGGGTGATGGGCAATGTTTTCATACAGGACAACGTCAGTGTGATAGCCGGCCTGAACTTAAGAATTAGAGGTTAGTGATGGGCGGGATGCTCCTGCGGCGGCGACGCATAAGCCGCCTGGTGGGCATAGCGCTTTTTCTCTCGAAAAAGGAGTACCTGCCTCATCTGCACTGCAAACTGTTCGCCTACCATTACAATACCGGTGTTTTCAATTAAAGTTTTCCATTACCAAATAAATCTTCGGCGGAGCAGGCTTCTTGGTCTGCTCCGCCCTTTTCTAAAAAACAGAGCGGCTTATTCCTCTCCTCCCTTTGATACTTTAAGTCTTTACGGCCATGAAAAACATCCTCCTTCTCCCAGCCATCGGGCTGTGGCCCTACCTTCCACCGCACAACAGCCCACCACCACCGACCGCGCCATCGAAGGCGCTAAGGTCTTGGTCGAAATCATTAAACTCATCCAAAGGGAGAAAGACCCTAACCCATCGCCCGCCCCCTGCACCGGAGGAGCCGAGGTGTGCTTTGAAAACAAAACCAAACACCTTCTCCACATCGAACTAAAAGCGCGAAACACGACCCCCGCAACATACACTTTGGCCACACCGCCCAACAACATCGCCTGTAAAATGGACATTCCGAAAGACCTCCGCGAGTACAAAGTCCCCTCCTTTAATCCCGGCCAACTCCTACCGGCAGGCGACATGCGCCTCAAGGCCCGCAAAAAAGAAGTCTTCTCCGTAGAATAGACCGCCTTCATCGCCTTTTGCAGAGGCACAATACCGCAGGAAAACGAACCCTTTTTCCCTCCAAAAAAGCCGAAAATGACGGCAAATTTGCTATTTGCAGCCTGAAAGAGTGCCGTTCGTCGAAACGAACTTGCACACACAAAAAAAAAAAAAAATTATTTCGCCTCATCAAAATTCACTAAACGAGAATGTATGCTCCTCTTCAAACCGTTCACCAGCTCCGACAACCGGCTCCGGCTGCCGTCTAAGCCGCGAGACAGACCTACCCGCAGCTAGGGCAGCAGGGTGTCCACACTTCGCCGTCGCTCGGCAGCGCGCGGGCCAACTTCGGTAGTAATAATCTTGTATTGTAAAAAAAATTAACCCACTACAATGCGAGTGCTTAAATCTTATCTAATGGTTGTGCCAATTGTCATCCTGTGCACTAATGGATGTAAATTTCAACCCAAAATTGACTCCACGCCGGTAGGCATCGAGCTCGAATATACAGGCTCGGAAGTTGATCTAAATTTTTGTAGTAAATTTCACGAAGGTCATCGACCCATAGAGGTAGAAATCATGGTTGAAAGATATGAGGGCCCTAATACTCCTGTCGCAAACTACAAAACGTACTTTTTTGAGCGCGATAATGATATGAATAATTCCAACAATCGAATTTTTAGGAATATTGAGGTGCCAAAAGCAGGGCCTTTTGTTGTTGTTAAGGCAAAGTTGCAGTACGTGTTGCAACAAAATAGCAGGTAATAAAGGATGTCCATTCCCTCAAAGAGGACGTCCGCGTTTTAGGGGTACGTCACCCGTATACGACTATGAAAAAGGCAATCCTCCTCCGGCAAAAATTCTTATTACAGAGGAACTTATTACATGCGTTGGATGTAACTGTTAATAATAAAAAATTATCAGCTATGAAAAATAAGATTTTATTTTCCTCTATTTGTCTTCTCCTTTGCATATTTTCCTGTAAAAAAGAAGAGGAGAGTGATAATAAAGATTTTTTCTCTATATTTTCGAACGGCAATTTGAACGGAGTTACTCCCTCTGGAGCCGTTTCTTTTTTTACAAACGGACTGTACGAAAATAGTACCAGAATACCTACTACTTTAGATGCGCACTTCAAGGGTGATGACGAATACCGAGTTGCGCCTGAAGTATTTCGCATAAACGGTGTAAATATACCTATCACGGATCACAATCTTTATCAAATTCCCGACCCGTACCGTCGCCTATCTTGGGAGGACCAGCGGCGATTTCAAGACACAATCCTGAGTTTCTTTGGAAGAAACACGACTGTTGAGGTACAGAGTGAAATTTTCGGGAATTTCACCAAGACTTTCTATGTGCCAAAGGAGCTCAAAGTGAGCCTTTACCTCGATATAAGGGAGGGTCGAATATTCAGAAATCGAGATCTCGTCGTTAACTGGAACGCAGATCCCCAGAATCCTCTTCCGGTAGCGATTATAGTGCACTACAGTGGAGTTCGATCTCGCCGGATTAACCCGAATCTCCCCGACGGAGACATTAATGTATTTAGATTAGTCCCAGACAACGGCACGTACACTATTCCTGCAAGCGATTTACAAATTTTGCCGCTAGGTGGCTTGGTTAAAGTCATGGTTATACGAGGTATCCAAGAACATGCAGAAAGTTCTAGGGGTAAACACGTCGTCATAAATGCTATCGCTAACGTTTCAACAGATGACTACGAGGTTGTTGCAGAGTGACTTGTAGAGAAAGATATACTCTCAGCACTGATAAGGCAGAAGGTATTTTGTCAGAGAAGATGTACAATGAAAGTCACATTCAAAGAGTAGCTGACCACGGGATGGCTCCCACATAACAAGAGCTTTGCTGAATTAGCCTCATGGTTAAAATAAATTAATCTAAAATTCTCAATATCTAAAAATTTAATTTGATAAAATCACGTCTTGTAATTATTTATTGGTGGTGCGGCTAAGCACTTTACTACACCTTTGCAAGAAAAAAACTAGGGTGACGGTAGCCATTTTTTGCAAATACTTCGGCGAGGAGGAACGAGTAGTAAAAATGGGAAAGAACCGCACCGGTCGTCCGCGCTGTTTATGCCGGGCTTGTGGACGCACTTTTCAAACATCAGTAGTGTTTAGTTTTGAGTGATCGGTTTTTAGTTTAAAATTTTCATTATCAGCATTTTGCAAATAATTGACATCACCCAAAATTTGACACTACCGAGTTTTGGTCTTTTGTGGGCTCAAAAAAGCAGCAACGATGGACCGGGTACGCCGTTGAGCGGGACACAGGCCAGCTTATCGCCTTTGTTCGCAGGCCGTGTACCGACGATGCGTTTAAAAAACTCCTGCGCCGGTTAAAACGAGCCGGCATTCGCGTGAAGCAGTGGTTGTGCGATGAGTGGGGAGCGCATTGTCGCTGCTTACCGGCCCGAAAACTATCCATCGGCAAGGAGAACACTTGGCGGGAAGTGCGCAAGCATCTGGACTTCCGCGCCCGAGTCCGGCGCTTGCAACGGAGAACCCTGTGTTTTTCCCAAAAGGTGGTCCTGCACGATACGCTTATCGGACTTTTCTTTTTTGACTGCAAACTGATTTGATACACCACTCCAGTAGCGTTGAAATTACTTCTTATTATATCGGTGGTAGTCCCAACTCCTTTAAAAATCGATTATGTGTCTCTCTTGCTTTAGTTATCTCTTTGTCAATCTCAATAAGTTTTTGGTTGACTACTCTTAAGTCAACGATCTCTTCTTCCAATCCCGTGCTTACATATCGTGAAATATTGAGGTTTAAATCGTTTTTCTCTATTTCGTCCATTGACACCCTACGAGCGTAACGCGGTTCCTCTGTTCTGTTTTTATAGGCGTTAACTATCTTCTCAATGTGCTCAGGAAGTAAGCTGTTTTGTCGTTTCCCTTTTTCATAATGTTCTGCGGCGTTGATAAACAACACATCGTTAAACTTTTTGCATTTCTTTAATACCAAAATACACACAGGTATGCCTGTGGAGAAAAACAGATTGGACGGAAGGCCGATAATGGTATCTATGTTTCCATCCTCTAAAAGTTTTTTTCTGATTTTTCCTTCGGCTCCGCCCCGGAACAAAACACCATGCGGAAGAATGATGGCCATGGTTCCCTCTTTGCTCAAGAAATGAAACCCGTGTAACAGAAAGGCAAAGTCGGCCGCCGACTTGGGGGCAAGTCCGTAACCCTTAAAGCGAAAATCTTCTTTCATTGCTTCTGTTGGCTCCCAGCGGTAGCTGAAGGGCGGATTGGCTACAATGGCATCAAATTCTAACTTTTTGGATGGGTTAACTTCTTTAAGGATATCCCATTCATTGAGCAAGGTATCTCCGTGATAGATTTCAAATTCGGTGTCTTTCACCCCATGCAACAGCATGTTCATGCGTGCCAAGTTGTAGGTGGTGATGTTTTTCTCTTGTCCGTAAATTTTACCGATGGTGCCTCCTGCATCCATCATTTTCTTACGCACATTGAGCAATAACGAACCCGAACCACAGGCAAAGTCCAATACCCGTTCGATTTTTTTCTTTTTGCCTTGGCCGGGGTCTTGGCTGTCTAAAATCACAATTTCAGAAAGGATGTCCGAAATGCGTTGCGGCGTATAAAACTCACCGGCTTTTTTGCCCGAACCTGCGGCAAACTGACCGATGAGGTATTCGTAGGCATCTCCCAGAATATCGCTATCGGCAGAAAACTGATTGATGCCCTCGGCTATTTTTACGATGATGTTGCAGAGTTTTTTGTTGCGCTCTTCGTAGGTTTTACCCAGTTTATCCGAATCCAGATTGATTTCCGAAAACAAGCCCCGAAACGTGCTTTCAAACGACTCGTTCTCGATGTATCGAAAACCGTCTTGCAAGGTGCGCAGCAATTCTTTGTCTTGTGTTTTGGCAAGGTGCGTGATGTGGTTCCACAGGTATTTGGGTTGAATAACGTAGTGGATTTTTCTACGCATTTGCTTTTCAAATGCTACGGTATCATCGGGGTTTTGTTCGTACCATACCGATAGCGGCGTTTTGCCACCTTTGCCGTTGAGCGCAGGATAATCTTTGCCCAGTTCTTTTTTTGCCGCGCTTTCGTAGTTGTCCGACAGGTATTTGAGGAACAGAAACGAAAGCATGTAATCCCGAAAATCATCGGCATTCATGGCGCCTCGCAGTTCGTCTGCGATTTTCCAAAGGGTTTTGCCTAATTGTGTTTGATTATTTTCTGTCATGATTTATTGATTGAAGAATTTATCTTCCTTCCAATTTTTAGGATTATTGATGATGTAATTTGATATTCTGTCAAAAGATTTTTCATCACGAATGATATGGTCGTGAAATCGGGTTTGCCATTGAAAATCAAATCCCAAACGGTGGGCATGTTTGGTTACGGCCGATTTGTAGGAACCCACGATGGACGAAATGGAATTTTTGCCGATATTTTGAAATCGTTGTTGTCCGATGGTTTTTTCAATCGAATTGATTTCGATTGATTTATCCGTTGGTATATCCGTTGGTATATCCGTTGGTATACCCGTTGGTATATCCGTTGGTATACCCGTTGGTATATCCGTTGGTATATCCGTTGGTATATCCGTTGGTATATCCGTTGGTATATCCGTTGGTATATCCGTTGGTATATCCGTTGGTATATCCGTTGGTATATCCGTTGGTATATCCGTTGG
>Ga0209101_1000032_pt1 | contig 105526 bp, 60 predicted proteins | sample ConPoolayeCmetaG_FD_185481 | JGI IMG/M metagenome (GOLD analysis project Ga0209101, IMG submission 185481) | Hot spring microbial mat communities from California, USA to study Microbial Dark Matter (Phase II) - Cone Pool mat layer C metaG... ... | reverse complement strand
GCGAGAAGGTCTGTCGCTACACGGTGTGCAAGCCGGTGTGGGAGACGAAGACCAAGGAAGTCTGCTACACGGTGCTCAAGCCGGTGTACGAGCAGCGAGAGAAGGTCTGCCGCTATACGGTCTGCAAGCCAGTGTGGGAAACGCACACCAAACAGATCCAGTACACGGTTATGAAGCCGGTGTGGGAGACCAAAACCAAGGAAGTGTGCTACACGGTTATGAAGCCGGTGTATGAGCAGCGCGAGAAGGTCTGCCGCTATACGGTCTGCAAGCCGGTGTATGAGACGCGAACCAAGGAAATTCAATACACGGTTATGAAGCCCGTGTACGAGACCCGTGAGCGCGAAGTGTGCTACACCGTCTGCAAACCGGTCAAGTACACCAAGACTATCAAGGTGTGCTCGGGCCGTTGGGAAACCCGCGATTGCCCAATACCCGCCTGCGATCCAGTGAAGACTTGCACGCCTGCAACCTGCACGCCGGCGACTTGTGCCCCGGCTACCTGCGCCCCGGTGCGGCAGGTTCGGGTGTGGGTGCCCGAGGTCGTCGAAAAGGAGATCGAGTGCACCAAGTGGGTTACCGAGACGCACGTCAAGAAAGTGCCTTACACCGTCTGCAAGATGGTGCCCGAGACTCGGGTAAAGACCGTCACCTACCAGGTATGCAAGATGGTGCCCGAAGTGGTCGAGAAGCGCATCCCCTATACCGTCTGCAAGATGGTGCCCGAACAGCGCGTGAAGACCGTCACCTACCAGGTTTGCAAGATGGTACCTGAGACTCGGGTGAAGACCTGCACCTACCAGGTATGCAAGATGGTACCCGAGGTGGTCGAGAAGCGCATTCCATACACCGTCTGCAAGATGGTACCGGAACAGCGCGTGAAGACCGTCACCTACCAGGTATGCAAGATGGTACCCGAGGTGGTCGAGAAGCGCATCCCCTACACCGTGTGCAAGATGGTACCTGAGACTCGGGTGAAGACCTGCACCTACCAGGTATGCAAGATGGTACCCGAGGTGGTCGAGAAGCGCATTCCATACACCGTCTGCAAGATGGTACCGGAACAGCGCGTGAAGACCGTCACCTACCAGGTATGCAAGATGGTACCCGAGGTGGTCGAGAAGCGCATCCCCTACACCGTGTGCAAGATGGTACCTGAGACTCGGGTGAAGACCTGCACCTACCAGGTATGCAAGATGGTACCCGAGGTGGTCGAGAAGCGCATTCCATACACCGTCTGCAAGATGGTACCGGAACAGCGCGTGAAGACCGTCACCTACCAGGTGTGCAAGATGGTGCCTGAGACTCGGGTGAAGACCGTCACCTATCAGGTGTGCAAGATGGTGCCTGAGACTCGGGTGAAGACCTGCACCTACCAGGTTTGCCGGATCGTGAAGGAAGTGCACACCAAGGAGATTCCTTACAAGGTGTGCAAGCTGGTTCCGCAGACCTGCGTCAAGATGGTGCCATACACGGTGTGCAAACCGGTGCATTACACGAAGATGGTCACCTGCGTCCGCTATGTGGCCAAGCAGGTGCCTTACACCGTGACCCGCTGCGTGCCCAAGGTGGTCTGCAAGCAGGTTCCGGTCCAGGTATGCTGCCCGGTCCCTGCGGTTTGCACGGCCCCGAAGGCGTGCGAACCCGCGGGTTGCGGTAGCTAAGCTTCGGCGGTGGCCAGGTGTGCCTCCCTTCTGACCAGTGATCAGAAGGGCCTGGTTCAGCCAACGGCGGCGGTCCGACCGCGAAACAAGGTCGGGCCGCCGTTGTCGTTTCTTGGGGTATTTTGTTGACGCCTTCAAGCCGCGACATCCGTGCTCAGACCACAAAGGCCTTGGCGTCCATTTGGCTACAAGGCCACCTGCCCAGCGGTGCCGAGGCCGGCTGTGTCGAACCTCTTTTTCCTAATCTCTCCCATTTTGCGCAGTCTAGGCAGTCTAGCAGTCTTAAGCGACCAAGGTCGGCGTTGACCCGCACAGGCCATCTAGCTACAGTACGTCCTGAATTGCGCAGATGCCTTGCCGGCTTAGGATAGTGGGCAATGGTTTGTTGGTTGTCGGCATGGGCAATGTGCGCGGAATTGCTCTCTGGTCCCGACCAGTTTGGTGCAACAGGGTTCCGTCCTGGAGTGTGCCCTCATGGAAGCACCGATCAAGGACCGCCAATCGCGACTTGGACTGGCCGCGATGCCCGGGTTCCGACTGCCTCACAAGATCAAAGCCCTGTACATCGCGACCAGGCATCGGACGGGCAAGTGGCTGGCCGATGCACTTGCCGCCGATAGCGCCGCCGAGGTTGCGATCGAGGAAGCCGTCGGTAGTCTGGCCGGCATAGCCAGACTCCGGGAGGAGACGTTCGACGTTGTGCTGATAAGCCACGAGCCGGGAGTATTGGACGCCCTGGACCTGGTCGAAGGCTATCGTGCTGGCGGGGCGGAAGAGCCGATAATCGTGCTCGGCACCCAAAGCGAACAGGAGATGGCCGTCTTGTGCTACGAAGTAGGCGCAGACGGCTATCTGTGCGTACACACCGCCACCACGCGGCAATTGCTGTGGATTGTGGCGCGGGCGATCCAGCGTCATCAGCTTGTCCGCGAGAATCAGCGCCTTGCACAAGACCAGCAAGCGCGTGTGCAGGCTGAACGAGAAGAGGCCGAGCGGATTCTGCGACAGCAGCGGGCAATGCTCGGCCAACAAGATACCGCATTTGACTACAGGGGCGGATCGGCCGGATTGCCCGCAAGGCTACCCCCTCCCTGCCAGCTTCCCCAGCAGCTTGTTTCCCACTACCGCGACTTGCTGCGCACCTACGTGATAATGGGCACCGGCAACCTGAGCTTAGAGCTTAAGCAGTTGGCCGAAGTGTTGGTCAGCGCGGGCATTACCGCTAAAGAGCTAATGCACTTGCACCTCTACGTCTTGGAAGAACTGGTTCGCGGCTTGGGGACGCGCAGCGCTCGTCACGTGATGACCCGGGCAGACCTGATGGTTCTGGAGCTGATGCTTCGGTTGGCCGAAGGTTACCAGACGAGGTATTATCAGCGCATCCATCCTCCCAGCCAACAGTTGTTGCCGGGGTTCGCAGAACACTAGGGTGCAACCGTCGCTAGTGCCACATGCTTAACGCTGCCAATTGCCGCAACCATGCACAGGGACGCGCTGCGGTCGCGTCCGGTAGCGATGGGCACACGGCCACGACGGAGCGTGGCCCTCCAAATCGCCCGACATCATGCGCGCAAAACGCGCACAAGTTGCGCCGTAAGAGACTAACCAGTCATCCGACAGATAACCGCGTGCGGCTTGTGCGAAGTGTGGCTTTTCAGCTCCGAATATCACCTGGAAGCCGGCGAATTGGAATATAAAGCACCCACTTCCACATGATGTCGTGGTCGTCACTGACTAATTAGAGGGGGGCAAATTGGCATTGCGGCCAGGCCAGCTTTTTGCTACTAACCAGCCCCTTCATAGACTGTTTTCGAGGGTCCGGCTCATGAAGCGCATTTTGTGGCTTTCCGGCGTGCTGGCCATGGTGGTGGTTCTAGGTGCGGTGGCAATCGCCAAGGCGCGAAAGGACAGCGGTTCCATGATCGAAAGCGCAGACCCACCACTGGTAGACCACGTCGAGGCGGAGAAATCCGCTCAGCCCGTAGTGACCGCGCCGGTGCGTACATTGGCCTCCCGAGCCATTTCGGGGCGGCCTGCCAGTTGGAGCGACTTTCCCCCGGAAACCACTTTGGTCGGCGGCGAAGAGCTATCAACGATTACTCGTTCCGCGGTCAACCGGACTCCTTCGGCCGACCCTTTCAGGCTAGTCTCTGCCGCCGGGATTGGTCAACCGGCCATGCCATACCCAGCCAACCTTGCCAGGGGTGAAGACAACAAGGCTGAGGCCAATCCGTCGTTGCCTGCCGATAACAACGCATCGGCGGATGATTCCTCGCCCCGGAAAGCCGTGGTGCAGGCGGTAGCAGAAATCCCTGCGGCTGACGGCAGACAACCCGTCGAAAGCGCGCAAACACCGCTGCTGGAACCTTCGGCATTGGCGGGCGCATCGCCATCAAATGTGGCAGGGGCCGGCAAAGCGGCCAGTTCCCGCGAAACGGCGGTCTGGGATACTGGCGATGCCGCTGGCGGCGCGATTGCCGACACTTCGCGGCAACTGCCGAAACCGTCACCGAACCTTGCACCTGTTCGGACCGAAGAGAATGCTCAGCAGGGCGGTTCGGCCGAGCGAGGCAGCCGGGAATCACACAGCGGCAGCACACGTCCCATTCCACAACCTGCGGAAGTGTTTGACGATGCCGAACCCCAGCGGCTGCGCGCCGACGCGCGTGCAATCCCTGCCGCTGCATCGGTCGGCGGCACAGCCGCTTGGCCTCCCCAACAACCACCGGTAGTCGAGGGAAAGCCGAACGATGTGCCAGCGCCGGGGCTGTTGCAGGGCAGTCCGGGTGAAGATTCATTCGGCGAGGGCACCGGACGGCCCGGCGCCAAGCAGCTCGAAGGCCCACAGACGCCCCAATTGACGATTCAGAAAATTGCCCCGCCAGAAGTCCAAGTGGGCAAGCCGGCCACATTCCGGATCACCGTTCGTAACACCGGCAATGTTCCAGCCAGCGGCGTGGTAATTCACGATCAAATACCCAAAGGCACCCGCGTGGTGGGCACCAATCCACCGGCGCAACGAGGCGTACATGGCGAATTGGTGTTTTCGGTGGGGACGCTCAAGCCGGGAGACGAGGTGGCCGTCGAAGTGCAGCTTGTGCCGCTGGTCGAAGGCGAGATCGGCAGCGTCGCCACGGTGACCTTTAATGCCGACGCTTCTGGCCGCACAGTAGCCACAAAACCACAGCTCGTGTTGGAAACCATCGCCCCGCAAAGCGTTCTAATAGGAGAAGAGGTTACCATTGGCATACTGCTTTCAAACCCCGGCACCGGCGTGGCCACCAATGTTGTACTCTATGAGCAAGTTCCCGAGGGAATGTATCATCCCGCTGGGGCCGAGTTGGAATACGCCGTCGGCCAGTTGCGTCCCGGCGAACAGCGCAAGCTGGAGCTGACGCTTGTCGCCAAGCATCCGGGCGCGGTAACCAATGTGCTTATTGCCAAGGCCGATGGGAACCTACAGGCTGAAGACCGCCGCACCATCCACATAACAGCTCCTAAGCTGGAGGTGATCGTCGAGGGGCCGAAAAAACGCTATCTGGAACGAGAAGGGACATACCAGATTTCAATCGCCAACCCGGGCACTGCGCCGGCCCAGCAGGTAGAGCTGATGGCCGTATTGCCATCGGGGTTGAAGTTCGTCGCTGCCAACAACAACGGACACTACGATGAAGCCAATCGCACCGTACATTGGCGACTGGAGGAATTGCCCACCGGAGAAAAAGGCACCGTGGAGCTTGTCACCGTGCCTGTAGAGGCCGGCCAGCAGAGCCTGCGACTGGTTGCCACGGCGCAACGGGGGGTACGGGTGGAGCGCGAGCATCCGGTGACGATCGAAGGCATCGCCGCGGTGATGTTCCAGGTGGCCGATACGGTCGATCCGATCGAGGTGGGCGGCGAGACCACTTACGAGATTCGCGTGGTCAACCAAGGCTCCAAGGCGGCCACGAACCTTCGGCTCGCCGTGCTGCTGCCGCCGGAGCTTAAACCGGTGGCCGCCGACGGCCCCACGCGAAACTCGCTCAATGGCAACAACGTAATCTTCGACGGTCTGCCACGATTGGCTGCAAAAGCCGATACCACCTACCGCGTGCGCGTGCAGGGGGTTGCGCCGGGCGACTTGCGCACCCGAATACAATTGATGACCGACGAGATGGCCAGCCCCGTCACTAAGGAAGAAAGCACGCGGGTATTCGCCGAGGAGTAATAGGACCGGCCTGGCGAGCCGGGAGCGTTAGCTCTCGGTCACGATCGACCGGTGGCGGTCGGAACACGGTCAGCTCCCCGGCGAGCCAGATCCCGGGAGAGCCGGGATTCTTAGCTCCTGACCGCGGTCAGCCCCCACTGTCCCAAATCCGGCCAGCTTGCGCCTTGCCGGCAGCGGAAGCTGCCGGCGCCGATCAACCCCCGATGGGCGGAACCCGGCTGCTACTGTGCTAAGTTGCAACAAAACCACAATATCTTGGGGTGAAAGCACCAACAGCATAACAACCGGTAGTTGCTAAAAGGCAACTTGGCGATGTCGTACTAAATAAGTCCACAAAATACCGGAAGTGGTTGGACTACCGGCAACCCGGAAAACGAACGTATTTGCCACACTTGCAACACTTTCGGAATTATGTGGATCTGTTTAGTGTGTGCCCTACTCCTATGATCGGCGTCTGCTCCACGACCGTAACTTTGTGGGCGTAAGTGCATGCGGTGCAAGTGTATCCCTCGGGTTGGCCTTCCCAGGTGCCCAGAGCCGAGCGACGCTCATGCACTGTTGATGATGAGCCTCGGGAAATCCTCAAACGCGCGGTTGTTCTTCAGTGTGTGGTAGATCGCCCCCAGGAACTTCCGCGGCAAGGCAATGATCGCTTTACCTGGCCCCCTTCGCCAGCCCGCCGGAAGCACACGACACCTCCTGAGCTGTTCTTCGTTGGGCACGGCAGCCCAGTCCCCCACGGCGGCCCAACCCCCAATCGCGTCCTTCCTATTGATCTTTGCGAAACGTAGTGACCCCTTGATGTAAGGTTTTTCATAGTGTTCCGTGTCACCACGTATTGCGAATGTCGATAATTGCCGAACCAGGCGTCTGCCGCCTGATCGTGCGTGCCTCCGCGCGCCAATACGCCCACACGATCCCCCCCAATAGCCACAACCCCAAAACCGGAGAACCGAATGCTTACGCAGTGCATAGGTCAGTAGCTGCCGCAGAGCTACAGTGCGCCGGCAGAATCCGACTGCCGCGCTGGCAACACCGAGTTTGGCTGGTCGGCCAAGTGAATCGGCGTGGGCTGACCGACCGGCTCCGCCGGGTCGATCCGCAATATGCCGCCAACCGCAGCGACGGGAACTCCGCTGGCAGGGGATGGCTGGGCCACTACTTTCTCTGCCGTGGTACATTGCACTTGGCGAGCGGTTGTCAGAACGCTCAGATAGGCGTGTAACTGGGGATCGCTGGGGTCGATCCTCTGCCAGTCGGCCAACACTGGCTCGGCGGCCATGCTGTGGCCGGTTTGGAACAACACGGCTGCCAGCCATCGTAACACAAGTGTGTCTTTGCAGCCGCCAAGATACGCACTTTGCAAGTCCGAAAGCGCTTCGTCCCATTGCCGCGCGGCGGCCCGACACGCGCCACGTACGGCGATGCACAATCGTTGTTTTTCGTCACTGGGCGCGTCCAGGCGATGCACTGTATTGAGTGCCGCGCGGTAGTCACATTGGCGGATTTGTATGTCCAGCAGATGTCGGGCCAGGCGGTCCGAGTGCGGGAAGGCGCCGACCGCCTGCTCCAGCACACGGCGCGCGTCGTCGACGTGCCCTTGCACGCTGTGCGTCAGCGCCAGGCATAAAGCGGCGGTTTCGGCCAGTTCCGCAGGATGCCATATCTCCAGTTCGACCTTGCCGATGCGCAGAGCCGCGTCGAACGCCCGGGCGGCAAGCTCCAACTGACCCGTTTGGTGAAGACAGTGGCCCAATGCGAAGAGCAACTGCGCGTCCTGCGGAAACCTTTCCAGCGCTTCTAGGCAAACGGCCAACCGCTCGTTGCGAAGCTCGTCGCATCCGCCCATAGCCGCCAGCAAGCCGTAGTAGGCTTCCAGCATGTCGGTCGAGCCGGGCGAGGCGACCGAGACCGCTTCGCAAAAGCTGTCCACCGCCCGATCGAGCTGGCCCAACGTCAGATGCCCTTCGCCCAGCGCGAGCAGCAGCCGAGCCGGCCGGACGGTGCCCTGCTGAAGTTCGCCCGAGGCGATGCGGATATCGCGCTGTGCCCGGCTTGCGCGCCAAAGGGGATCGTGCTGGCGGTGGTGGCGGATAATTTTTCCTGGGGCCACGTCCACAACCAGACCCGCCGACTCGATAGCCGGCTGTAGGGTCTCGCGCACACGGCCGACGAATCGCAACTCCGGCCGATTGGGAACCAATCGCACTTTGGCCGCTTGCTGTGTCGACTGGTGGCTGTGCTGGGCAGGTATTTCGACCAGCAACAGATAGACTTTGCGCGGCTCGGCATGACCGTCGACAAAGCTGCGCAGATCGAAGGCCGATTCCGGCGCCAGCCGCTCGCCTGCGTCGAGCCACAGTATCCATTGGCCGCTGGCCAGGCGCCAGCAGTGATTCCGGGCCTGCGAGAAGTCGTCCTGCCAGGGCAGAGTGTCCGTCTTGGCGCCCCATTGCCTGGCCACGGCAATGGTCTGGTCGCTTGAGCCGGTGTCGAGCACTACGATCTCGTCGGCAATTAATCGGACGCTGGCCAGCGATTCGGCCAGCACCGACTCTTCATTGCGGACAATCATCGCCACTGTCAATCGAGTTCCCACGGTCTGCATGTGCGACATCGCTTTGACCTCGTTTGCCCTGCAATCGTTGCTGTGTCAGCGGCGCAGTCGACCAATCCGACGAACTGCTGAAAGAGCGGATTTGTGGGCACCCCGTTGATTTCGCAATACTTCGTAACACGGAGCCCCAGAAAAACCTCACAGCGGCCGCTTGCTACCTTGCGCGAAGATCACTACCTTGCGTGAAGATCGATGGAAGAGTTGATTTGTGCGCAACTAACGTGTATGCACTTTGGCCGTCCGACTGTGGCCGGGCCGGCGGTTTGTGGGAGTTTACAGATGCGGGCCGACTGGGAGAATAGCGTTTTGCCGCACGACGACCGCCCGGTTTGTCCAGATTCGCCACGTTACCGTCCTGGTACAACCTTTCGCTCTGGCTGGGTGCACATTACCGTTTGGCGTGCCAAACTTGGGGAGTAAACGTGCCGGCGTTCAGCTTCGGGGGAAGCCAAGCACCTCCGCAAGCCGCGGGTCTTGTGGGGAGTGAAGGCGCTGGCGTTGAGCTTGGGCGGACGGGCCGAAAACCTAAGCGACGCCTTTTCAAGTTCGATTCGAAGGACACTGTACGCCGGCAGCCCAGCCACGACTCGAACACCAAAGTCAATGGGGCGGTAACAGGCACACGTCCGGTTAGAATAACCGAGCCGCCAAGTTCACGAAAGTTAATGAGTCAGCGAGAGCGGCAGCACCCGTTGCAAAACGGGCTGTTGGTAGTGTCAATTATATTGGTTGGAATCTATATTTGGGCTTTGCACAACTGGAGGTTAGACGTTTCACGTCTGAAAACCTTGCTCTGTTGGGCGGGCGAATTATAGCCAGAATGGGATAAAGGTATGTCGTATCTTGATGAGCTTTTTGGGCTTTCCGGTCAAACGGCGGTGGTCATCGGCGGCGCCGGGGTGCTTGGCGGTGCTTTGTGTGCAGGGCTGGCGCAGGCCGGTGCGAGGGTGATCGTGGCCGATCTGACCGAGGAACTTTGCAAGGCCCGAGTGGCAGCCTTGGAGCAGCTTGGCGCGAAGGCCGGGTATTGTCTGGTTGATGTCAGCCGTCGGGAGTCGATAGAGAACCTGCTGGCCCAGTCGCTGCATCAGGCCGAGGGCATCGACATTCTGGTCAACTGTGCGGGAGTGAACGTAGGGTGCAGTTTCTTGGAAGCCACCGATGCCGATTGGGATCGGGTGATGGCCATCAATCTGCGGGGCGTGTTTCAGGCCTGTCAGGTTTTCGGACGGCACATGATCGAGCGCGGCGGCGGGGCGATAGTCAACATCGGCAGCGTCACTTCGCATTTGCCGTTGTCGCGTGTGTTTGCCTACTCGGCTTCCAAGGCGGCGGTGTTGAACCTGACGCGCAACATCGCGCAAGAGTTCGCCCCAAAGGGTGTTCGCGTCAATGCCATCTGCCCAGGGTTCTTCCCCGCCGAGCAGAACCGAAAACTGCTCGACGCGGAGCGCATCGATAACATCATGCGCGGCACGCCCATGAAACGCTTCGGAGAACCGGAGGAGCTGGTCGGCGCGTTGTTGTTGCTGGTGTCGCCGCGGGCGGGCAGTTTCATCACCGGCACGCACATCAATGTCGATGGAGGATTCACTGCCGCGTGGTTCTGAAGCGGCGCTGGCCACAAGGAGGCAAATCGGCATTAATCGGGTAAGCTATAATTGGCTGCAAGCAACTGTCAGTGGACAGCAACGCACATGGCTTACACAATTGTGATATTTGGCGCATCGGGCGATCTGACCTCCCGGAAGCTCATCCCGGCATTGTATGAACTGTATCGCAAGAAGCGCTTGCCGCCCGAGGTGCGTGTGGTGGGCTTTTCGCGCACCCCCTTTTCGCATGACCAGTGGCGCGACAAGCTGGCCGAGAGCACTGCGCATTTCGAGAGCAAGACTTTCGATCGCGCAATATGGGCCGAGTTCGCCCCCTCGCTGTTTTACCATCGCGGCGATATAGAACACATCGAGGACTTTCATAGCCTCTCGGCATTCCTGGACGAATTGGAGGGCCAGCCCGGCGTGACCAGGCTTTATTACCTTTCCACCGCCCCGAAGTTTTACCAGCCGGCAATTGCGGCATTGGGGGCTTGTGGCCTGGCAGACCAAAGCCGCGGCACGCGCCGGGTGATCATCGAGAAGCCATTCGGAACCGACCTGGCTTCGGCCCGCCAGTTGAACGAGGATGTTCACAAAGTATTTCCCGAACAGCACGTTTATCGCATTGACCACTATCTGGGAAAAGAAACGGTGCAGAACGTGCTGGTATTGCGGTTTGCCAACGCGATTTTCGAGCCGGTGTGGAACCGCAACTACATCGACCACGTGCAGATCACAGCAGCGGAAGACGCTGTGGTGGGGCGGCGCGCGGCGTTTTACGACTCGGTAGGTGTGCTGCGCGACATGTTTCAGAACCACTTGCTTCAACTGCTGGCGCTGACGGCCATGGAAGCCCCCGCCCGATTCGAGGCCGACGCCATCCGCGACGAGAAGGTGAAGGTATTCCGGGCGATCCGGCCGCTGCGGCGAGAAGACGTGTTCAACGACACGATTCGCGGTCAGTACCGCAAGTACCGCGACGAGCCGGGGGTTCCGCCCGACAGCGAAACAGCCACCTTCGCCGTTGTCAAGTTGCACGTGGACAACTGGCGGTGGCAGGGAGTCCCCTTCTTGCTGCGCAGCGGCAAAGCGATGCCTTGCCGCACTACCCAGATCGTCATCCAGTTCCGCCAGGTGCCGCACATGCTTTTCGAGGGCGGACCGAAAATGGCTTTTCAGTCCAACCGGCTGGTCATCCAGGTGCAGCCGGCCGAGGGCATCCAATTGCACTTCCACACCAAAGTGCCGGACGGCGGTATGCGGCTGCGGCAAACCGACCTAAGCTTCAGCTTTCGCGACAAATTTTCCGCCGAAATGCCGGAGGCCTATCAACGCCTGCTGCTGGACGCCCTGAATGGCGACGCCAGTCTGTTCGCTCGCAGCGACGAAGTGGAATTGTGCTGGAGCATCATCGACCCGATACAGCAGACGTGGGCCAATCCGGGCTGGCCGCCGCTGGCGCTTTATGAAGCAGGGACGTGGGGGCCGCCGGATTCGACGGCCTGGATGTGCCGCCAGAACCGAGAGTGGTTCGATTACTGCCCGGTGATTTGAAACGGCATTCCGGTAAACTGAAACGACGCTGCTGATGTTAGCGAAACGTGGTGACCGCTTGACAAAAGGTTTTCCCTAGTGTTCCGTGTCACCACGGTTTGTGGATATCAATAGCCGCCCAACGCACGCCATACTGGCCGGTCCATTGCCTGTTGCCCGACTGCTGCGGCCGCGCATCAGCGCGCCGCCGCCCCCGTCCGCAGTGCGGCGCCGCGCAACAGGCTGGTTTGGGCTATGACGCGAGTAGCGTCGGACGGCTGCTATTGTTGCAGGACCACAAAGCGGTTGCCTTCGGGCGTGCGCACCAGCAGCAGGATTCCCTGTTTGAGCGATTCCTGCTTTATCGCTTCCTGGAACTCCTGAAGCGATTTGACCGGCCGTTTGCCCACCCGCATTATCAACATCCCTTTGTCCAGTCCTGCCCGATCGGCCGGACTGTTGGGAGTAACATCGGTGATTACCACGCCCGACATCCCCTGAAGGCCCAGCCGTCGGGCCATCTCATCGGTCAATTCGGCCACTTGCATGCCCAACTGCTCCGACTCGAACGTGGGAGGCTCGGAGGGCTGCCTGCGCTGAACCAGAGCCGGCTCTCGCGCACCGAAGTCTTTAGGCAGCGCCTTGACGACCACGGGCACGTTGATCTTCTTTCCGTCGCGGAGCACCTCCATGACTTGTTTGGAGTCGATCGGCGAACGCTCGACGACTTCCTGCAACTGACGGGGATTGTTCACGCTTTGGCCGGCGAAGGAAAGTATCACATCGCCCTCTTTCAGTCCCGCGGCGGCAGCCGGCGTATCGGGAAACACTTCGTTGACCAGCACTCCCCGGTGCGGCTGCACACCAAGCTGCCGCGCCAAGGGGCCGTCGATCTGAGCGATCGCCACTCCCAGGTAGGCACGCTGCACGGTGCCGGTCTCGATCAACTGCTTGGCGACCCACTTGGCCTGGTTAATGGGAATGGCGAAACCCACCCCCTGGAAACCGCCCACCATCGAGGCAATGGCGGTGTTGATGCCCACCACTTCGCCGTCCAGATTCACCAGCGGGCCGCCGGAGTTGCCGGGGTTGATGGCCGCGTCGGTCTGGAGGAAGTTAGTCCGTTTGGCGGTGCTCAGCGACCGGCCTTTGGCGCTGATTATGCCGGCGCTGACGGTCATCTCCAGCTCGAACGGGTTGCCGATGGCCAGCACCCAGTCGCCGATGTCCAACAAATCGGAATCGCCCAGTGCGGCGGCCGGCAGCGGGCCGTCGGCTTTGATGCGCACCACGGCCAGATCGGATTGCTCGTCGGACTTCACCTCCACGGCTTTGAACTGGCGGCCGTCGGCAAGCTCCACTATCACCTCGTCGGCGCCTTCAACCACATGGTGGTTGGTCAGGATGATGCCTGCCGAATCGATGATCACTCCCGAGCCTTTGCCTTCGCGGGGCTGAAAGCGCCTGGGTAACTCGAAGCCCTCGGGGAACTGGTCCTCGAAGAACTCCTCGAAGGGCGTGCCCTTGAAGGGGTTTTCCCGGGGCAATCTGCGAGGCTGGCGCTTTTCCACCGGTTTGGTTGTAGCTTTGATAGTCACCACCGTGGGGAGCACTTTTTTGGCTGCCGCCCGAAACGCCCGAGAAAGGCTCTTGGCCTTTTCGATCCCGTCTGGGTCGTCGGCTTGCGCTGCCGGCGACAAGCGCGCACCAAACAGAACCAACGTGATAATCAGTGCAGCGCAGCCGACCAGCGCGCAAAGACTTTCCAAACAACGCCTGCCGAATACGGATGTTGCAAGCATGTTTTCATTCATTTGGCACCAATCGTTGCCAGCAATCTGTCGGCGGGTGTCGACAACGCTCGAGCGGCCAGCGGCCGCTGACGCCCGAACAGGCAATATCGTCTGTCGTGTACTGATCTGCTGTTGTGAGTTCATAAAGTCCTCCTCCTATGATCGGCGTCTACTCCTTTACGATATCGTGATGACTCAACACACACGCAGCCTGTGACCCTGTATACTCTGAGAGAGCGTTTTCTCCCGAAGCTCACCGCCCGGGAACCCCGATTCATAACATCGGCTTTCCTATTTCATCCAACTGCACATTCATCCTACTGGCACAGTTTGCCTTAGCAACACAAAACCGCGCCCTCTAGCGGCCCGCGGTAGCGGCCGGGGGCTACCCAGCGCTGTCGGCCAGACCGGTTCAGCAGCGCAGGAGCTGCCAGCAGCTATTGAGCTTCGCAAATCGTAGAGACACGAAATTTCCTGGTTCTCGGCTGCCTTGGTGTGCCTTGGTTTTGCGAAGACCAATAGGCTGGCTGTCGGCCGAAGTTCGGACACGACCGTCGCGCCCAGCATTACAGCCGCGGCGCGCCACGGTCGGCTTGTCTGAGAACTTGTCGTCATTTTTCTTCCGGACTGACCGCCGGCTTGTCCTTTCCTTTTTGCTGCTGGAGCTGGTTTTCCGCCTGCCGCATGATGGCCTTTATGATGGGGAGGTTCGGCCCCTCAGGAAGCACATCGAGCGCTTTCTTGCAAGCGTCGATGGCTTTCTGAAAGTCCCGCTGGGAGAGATGGCAGATCGCCGAAGCGACATGGGCTTCCTGGAGTTGCTCAGGTTTCAGCCCTTCGATGGCCATCGCTTTTTCGATGGACTTCAGCGCCTGCTGGACGTTATCGGCGCGCATTGCATTGCCGGCTTCGTTCATCAGCACCCGAAACTCATATTTGGCTTTCAGCCCGGCTTTGTTCTCGGCGTCCAGGGCGACGATCTCGCGGGCCCACTTTTCGGCCTGTTGGCCGTCATCTTCTCCCGTCATGCGGCCCAGTTTGCCACTGGCTTCAATCAACTGGTCCAGCAGTTTGGCGCGTTCAAGCCCTTGGGTGTTTTCCAGTTGGGACTTGAGATTCGCTATGCTCTGTTGGGTGTCGGCCAGCTCGGAGAACCGCTCCACCATGCGCTTCAGATTTGCCACTTTCTCGCTTTGGGGAGCCGCTTCGATGGCCTTGTTGAGCGAATCGACCACCCCAGGGAAATCCCGCGCCTGAAAGAAACACTCTCCCAAAGCGAAGTACGCATCCTGCTTTTGCTGGCCGGTGATGCCGGGAATGGCAATGGCCTTGTCGATCAGCTTGCGGGCCTCGTCGAACTTCTGGTTCTCCTTCAACTCTGCTGCTTCGGCCATCATCGAGCGGAACTCGTACTTCGATTTCAGCCCTGCCTCGTTGTTGGCATCCAGAGAAATGATTTCCTTGGTCCACTCGTCGAGGGTGTCGATCTGCTTGTCGAGCTTTTCGTAAGACTCGATAAGCTGATCGAGGATTTTCGCCCGCGCCAAGCCTTCGGCCTTCTCCAGTGCCGCTTTCAGCGGGGGAATGCCTTCAAAGACCTTCACGAACTCGGTCAGATGTTTGAGATATTCCTCAGCGCCGCCTGGCCGATAGCCGGTCCGGGCAATCACTTCTCCGTCAGCATCGAGCATCAACACAGTAGGGAATCCGCGGACCTTATAGAAGCTAGCCAGCTTCTCGTTCTGGACTTTCAGTTTTTCGGGCAGCTCTTTTCCGCGGGGGAAATCCAGTTCCACCAGCACGAACTGCTTCGGGGCGTTTTTGATGAACTCTTCTTTGTCGAACACTTCGTTGCGCAATCGTATGCACCAGCCGCACCAGTCGGAACCGGTGAAGTCGACCAGCAGCAACTTTTTGTCGGCCTTGGCTTTCGCCTTAGCGGCTTCGAAATCGGTCATCCAGATGCTCTCTGCCGCGTACAGCCCGAGCGCAGTTGCGCAGATCAGCACCAACGAGGCCGCAGCCCGCCCCGACAGGGAAATGATTCGGTAAAACATAACTACTCCGATCCAAAAAGAGTGAACAAAGCTTTGCTCTCGCCACTTGCAAGCAATTCTAGGATTCTGCCAGCAGCGCAACAAGCCTGCGCTGCGATAAACAAAGCCAGCCACGACCTCCAGGCGGCAATATCCTCGCCGGGCTTGCCGGAAGAAATGCTCCTGTGCGCAATGCAAGCTGCGCCCGCAACCAAACGGCCGGACGCGCTGCGGTCGCGTCCGCCAGTGCAGGCCACACGGCCACGACGGAGCGCGGCGCTCCAAAACCACACATCCTCCTCGGCCACGACGGAGCGTGGCCCTCCATCTTGTGCAGGCGCGCAACGCGCAGACATTGCACGACGTAACACAGTATTCCGCGTGCCATGGGCAAGCGGGGTGCCGAACTGGCTTGTCAGAAGCGGTACCGTGTGGTGTACTCATTTGTCAGCGGTATCGTTACACCCGCTTGGCGCACGGCAGCCGGCGTCCGCACGGTTTTCCAAAAAAAGGTGATATGCCAGCCGCAGGTTTGAAATGCAACGGAAAAGGCTATATAGTTACCGATGAAACTGGTCGGACATCGTTTCGATGCCTTTTGGGGTGAGGGAGACATCGTTACTACCGGCGCCACAAGATTGTCTGCGCGCGATGAAGTAACCGGTTTTGCGTCCAGAACTGCCTTGCTGCTGCCCGCGCGGTGTAATTCAAGCCGTGTGCGAAGCCGCCGAGGCAGCCGTGACATCTACCAGTAAGTGTGCCACGAGTTGCACCCAGCCGGTTGGCCGACGTGATCTTCTGCGGTGTACAGGGTCGATGTGACCCTGGCAACAGTGGGGCGTTGCTGCCATGAGCGAACCGCTGTGGAGTACCGGGCTGCCGGGGTTGGATCGCGTATTGAAGGGTCTGATCCCCGGCGATAACCTTGTATGGCAGGTAGAGTCGGTCGACGACTACGTGCCGCTGGTCCGACCATACTGCCAGGAAGCTCGACGCCGAGGCCGGAAGCTGGTTTATTTCCGCTTCGCCGATCATCGGCCGTTGGTTACCGACTCCGAGCAGGCTGAAATCGTCCAACTGGACGTAGACGACGGGTTTGAGCGTTTTATTACCAGAATACACAGCACCATCTCCCAGGCAGGGCGGTATTCTTATTTCGTCTTCGATTGTTTGTCTACACTGGCGGTCGATTGGTGCAGCGACCGGATGCTGGGCAATTTCTTCATGCTCACCTGCCCGTATGTCTTCGACCAGCAATCGTTCGCCTATTTCGCATTGCTGCGAAGGTACCACTCGGTGCACGCTACTGATCCGATCGCCGAAACCACCCAGATTCTCATCGACGTTTACCGGCACAAAGGCGACCTGTTCATCCAGCCGATCAAGGTGCAACACCGCTATTCGCCCACGATGTACATGCTGCATCATTGGCGCGGGGAGGAGTTTTCGCCGGTGGGCGACAGCTCGACAACGGCCGAAATTCTCACCTCGCTTCCCTGGTCGGGGCTGGAATCGGTTCGTGCTCGGCTGGGTGTGTGGAACCGGCGGTTCTTGCAGGCCGAGGAAACCTGGGAAGCCATCCAGCGCGGTCATCTTCCGCCCGAAGCCGCACATGAGCACCTGCGCGTCCTGCTGCGGATGATCATCACCCGCGACCAGCGCGTGCTGCGACTGGCCGAACGATACCTCACGCTGGGGGACGTGCTGGGAGTGTGGCGGCGAATGATCGGCTCTGGGCTGATCGGCGGCAAGTCGGTGGGGATGCTGCTAGGCCGGGCGATTCTGCGCGAAGCCCATCCACGCTGGAGCGAACTGCTCGAAGCCCATGACTCCTTCTACATCGGCTCCGACGTGTTTTACACCTTCCTGGTGCAGAACGGCTGCTGGTGGCTGCGGCAGAAACAGTCGAACCCAGCCACGTTCCTGGACGGTCTGGAGGAAGTGCGCCGCCGGATACTGACCGGCGTGTTCCCTCCGGCTATCCGCGACGAGTTCGCGGAGATGCTCGACTACTTCGGCCAATCGCCGATAATCGTGCGCAGCAGCAGTCTGCTGGAAGACAACTTCGGCAACGCCTTCGCCGGCAAGTACGAGAGCGTCTTCTGCGCCAATCAAGGGCCGCATCAAAAACGGCTGGAAGATTTCCTCTCGGCAGTCCGCACCATCTATGCCAGCACGATGAGCGAAAACGCACTGCGCTACCGGGCGCAGCGCGGCATACTGGACCGCGACGAGCAGATGTCGCTGCTTGTGCAACGTGTCTCGGGAACACGGAGCGGTTCGCTGTTCTATCCCCACGTGGCTGGCGTGGCCCTGTCGTTCAACCCGTATGTGTGGCACAAGGAAATAGACCCACAGGCGGGGATGGTGCGGCTGGTGTTCGGGTTGGGCACCCGGGCGGTAGATCGGGCCGACGACGATTATACGCGGATCGTCTCGCTCAGCGCCCCGCATCGCCGTCCCGAAAGCGACGCCGACGAAGTACGCCAGTATTCGCAACGCAAGGTCGACGTGATCGATCTGGAAGCCAACCAGTTGGTCTCCGAAGACTTCTCGGAAGTCGTTCGCCGCAGTCCGCAATTGCCGCTGGACGTATTCGCCTCCGAAGACCGCCAGCTTGCCGAAGCAGTAAGGCAGCGGCGGCCCGGCGAGGTGTTTTCCTGGGTTTTGACCTTCGACCGCCTGCTGGGCGAGACGCGTTTTGTGGCCGACATGCGCGATATGCTGAAAACCCTACAGCAGGCATACGAGTATCCAGTGGATGTGGAATTCACGGCCAACTTCTTTCATCCCGAGAACCCACAAGAGTATAAGATCAACCTGTTGCAGTGCCGTCCGCTGCAAGTGGCCAGCGGCGGTACGGTGATCGAGTCTCCCCCGCAGGTGCCCGAGGAACGCTTGATTCTGGAGTCGCACGGGGCGGTTATCGGTCGCAGTCGTGTTTGTGAAGTGGACCGCTTGGTGTACGTGGTGCCCGCAGTGTACGGCCAGTTGCCGCTGGCACAGCGCTATGCGGTGGCCAGGCTTGTCGGGCGGATCATGCACCTGGACGAGCCACAGCCGCCCAAGACCGTGATGCTCATCGGTCCCGGTCGCTGGGGCACGACAACGCCGTCGCTGGGCGTTCCCGTGTCGTTCGCCGAGATTTCCAACGTCTCGGTGCTATGCGAAATAGTGGCCATGCGCGACGACCTGGTGCCCGACGTCTCGTTAGGCACCCACTTCTTCAACGAACTAGTGGAGCTGGACCTTCTGTACATGGCCTTGTTCCCCAACCGTAAACAGAACGTCTGGAACCGGCGACTGCTGGAGCAGGCCCCCAACCGCTTGGCCCAGTTGCTTCCCGACGCCGCCGATTGGTCCCGGTGCGTTCGGGTGATCGACGCCCACACCCTCCCCCCGCCTTACAACGTGGTGCGGCTGAATGCCAATGCCTTCCAGCAGCGAGTGGTTTGCTATCTGGCAGAGAACCACTGGCAGGGGTGAAGCTTTTTTAGTCGCCCTCTGCGGCGACTCGGGAATGTCGCGGGCAGATGACCCGTGTCCGCTGCGGGTGTGCATCCGCCGAAGCGAAGTTACTGCCTGTTGTGCACGGCCAGTTCCTGGGCCAGGCGCTGCATTCCCTCGGCGGTCGAAATCTCTGGCTGGTAGCCCAGGTCGCGCCGGGCACGGCTGATGTTGTAGTAGTGGCTTGTGCCCAGCTGCGCGGCCAAGAAGCGAGTCATGGGAGGATCGCTGTCGATGCGAAGCAGGGCATAGAGCAGCTCGAGAACAAGACCTATTCGCCACGCCATCTTCAGCGTCATGCTGCGGCGGACCGGCGGCAGGCCGGCCAGAGCGAGAATCTGGTCGATCCACTGCCAGCAGTTGACCGGCTGACCCTGGGTAATGAAGTAGGCACTGCCGGCCGCCGGAGAACCAGGGCTGAGGGCATCGGCCGCCAGCAGATGTGCCCGCGCAGCGTTGTCCACGTAAACCGTGTCGATAAGGTTTCGACCGTCGCCCACGCGGCGCAGCCGGCCGCTGCGGGCACGCTGGAGCAGCCTGGGAATCAATTGCCTGTCGCCTGGCCCCCAGATCAAGTGCGGGCGCAGCGCGCAGGTGAGCAGTCCGTTGTGCCCATTGGCGGCCAGGACCATTTGCTCGGCCAGCGCTTTGCTGCGGGGATAATGAGCCAGCCAGCGTTTCGGGTAGGGCGCCGACTCGTCCACGGCACACTGATCCGTCCCGTCGAAGGTAACGCTGGGACTGCTGGTATAGACCAACCGCCCGACGCGCTGCCGCTGGCAAGCCTCCAGGACGTTTACAGTGCCCAGCGTGTTGGCACGGTAGTAACGCTGCCAGCTTCCGCCCAGGCCGGCAACGCCGGCCACGTGGAAAACCACCTCTATGCCGTCGCAGGCGGCGGCCGCCGATTGGCGGTCGCAGATGTCGCCCAGTACGATCTCGACCGGCAGTGCTTCCAGCGATGCTGGACGACTGCGGCACAGCACTCGCACCGACCAGCCGCGGTGCAGCAACTGCTCAACGATCTTCCGCCCCAGAAAACCGCCGCCCCCGGTCACCAGCGCTTTCACCTGGCCTGCTCCGTCATAGCTCATCGATCACGCCGGGGATGCCTTCTTTGCCTTTTGGTCTGGGCGGTTGGGGCTTCGGCTGTGGCGAAGAAGGTTCCGACTGCGGCCCGGCAGAAGGTTCCGACTCATCCCGCGGCTCGCCCGGCTGATCGGGCGGTTGTCGAGCCGGTGCGGCCACTTCCCTGGCCATGCTCAAGGGCACCTCGAAGTTGAATGTTCCCTGCTGGCCGAAGGGGCGGCCCGGCAGTTGCAACCGGAGAAGTCTTACCCGCGCATCTTTTCGATCTGCACCGCGCGGGTCTTTATACAGCAGTACGTCTTCGATCGACTCGCCCGGCTCGACGGCCACTGTCGTCGTCACTTGGCCCTTGACAGAATATGGTGATCCGGTACGGAATCGTGCCGGCGGACAGGGGCGTCCCAAGTTATCTGTGAGCATCACAGGTTGTGCTCCAGCAGTGCCCACGCGCAGACCGGGATACTCCAGCTTTTGATTCTTACTGGTGTTGACGATCTCCAGTACTATCCACAGGTAATCGCTGCCCCGGGGATGTTGTTCTCCGGCGGCAGTGACCAGTGTGGGCACGCCCACGCACACTTCGCGCACACGGACTTTCACTTCGCCGCGCGAGGCAAACTGCCCCTTGCTGGCATCGACCCACTGCGTGGCAGCCGGCTGGTCGCCAGACGGTTGGTCGAGCACCACAGGGGGTGGATTGGACGGATCAGAAACTGTCTTGGCCTTTTCCAAAACGGTCGGGTCCGACAAATCTTCTTCCAGCGGCTTCTTGGGCTGCTGCGCCACCTTGGGCTGGGCAGGTTGCTCCGCAGGCGCATCGCCGCCGCCGGAAAGGCTCCAGGCCACAATCCCCACCACCAACGCGATACCAATGGCTGCCAGCGATCCGTAGAATATGATCCGCTCCCTGCGTTTGCGCTTTTCGCTCAAACTGGACGCTTCGCTGGTGTAGCCCGGCGATGTCCGCGCAGCCGGCCCGGCCGCCTCAATACGCACGGCCACCAGAGGCACAGCCGACGTAGCGCCGGCGGCCAGAGAACCGCTGCTTCCAATCGGCCTCGGGGCAGCCGTCTGCGGCCGTGGTAGCTGTTTAACTCCAGGAGGTTCATTGTCCAATGGGATGGCTCGCAACGGTGGACGCTTGGCACCTGTCGGCGCCGCAGACACAGGTTGGTTCGTCGGCGCTGCGGGCGCAGCAGCACCACAAGCCGGCACCGACCCAGCAGACTGCTTGGCGACGGGCCGGGGGATTGCCGACTGTCGCGTTGACGTTTTGGCACTCGCGGCTTGCTGGTCAGCGGCCAGCGGAGTAGCACTTTGCGATGTCGCTCGATGGGCAGCGGCCTGTTGCCGGACTACTTGCTGCTGCCCGGTTGCGCCGGCGGCATCGGCCCAGGCGCCGGCTGCGGGAAACAAGGAAGTTACATCGCCGGCCCTGATCCACTCGCCTTGAGCACCGCGTTTTATCAGATCGGCGGGAGTGAGCTTGCCGGCAACGACCATTGCCTTGAGCTGCTCGGCAGTGAGCGGCCCGACCTCCGTCCCCGCCATGTTCCAGAACCACTCGGCAGACATGCGTATTTGTTCTCGACTCGGAGGGCGTGCGTCGCGTTTATCCGCTGATGGGTGCGAAACATTACGATCTGGCCGCGGCACAGCCGCTAGCCGACGGTTTTCCTGTCGTCGCTGGCATACACCGCACAACATCCACCCATGCGGCGGCACCTAAACGCCATTATACCATCAAGCAGCCTAAAGCGGCCACCAATCGCAACCAAATAGCCGTATTGCCGTAATGCGCTGCGGTCGCGCCCGCTATGACTAGATGCACGGACCCGGCCACGACTGCGCGTAGCACTTGTATGTTTTCAGGATTGCGATCAATGCTGAGTTTGTTAAGAAGAAGGCGGGCTGCTTCAGATCATCCGACCACACAGGCCAAAACTCGGACACATTCCGCAGTAAGTAAATGAACGCGTGAGGCAAACCACGTGGCTTATACCCGCCAGGATGAATTGCAAAAAGGCCTTACACGCGAAGCTTGCCGGCGGCCCACCGAGCCAGCTTTTCTCGGTCTATCTTCACATTGTGCCGCACATCGACTGGCAGCGACCGATGGAACAAGAAATCTTCCACAGCGGCCGTGACGGCGTGACTGGCGGCCAATTGCCGTAATTGGCAGACCAGTTCGTGCCGTTGTTTGCCGGTGACAGGCCAGCAGCCCGGATTCGGTTCTATTACTACCACTGGTCGTTGCATGCCGGGCGGTCCCACGCCCACCAGTGCCGATCGCCGCACAGCCGGATGCTGATTGAAGATTTCCTCGACCGGGGCGCTGAACATCGGCCCGTTGCCGCTAAGTACCCGATGCACCAGCCGACCGCACATCCAGAATCGCCCTTGGTCGTCCAGGTACCCCGCGTCGCCCATGCGATGCCAGATGCAGTCCCCGTCGGGAATCTTCGCCAAACGATTCGCTTCGGTACGTGTAACGTATTCCCGGGTAACTACCGGCCCGCTGACGATCAACTCGCCGATGTGGCCGGGCGGCAATGGTCGGGCTTGTTGGATGTCGGCTATCGGGCCGTCGACGATCTGAATTACCATCCAGCGGATGCCCGGAAACGGCCGACCCACGCATACTCCCGCCCCGTTGCGCGTTTGTGCAGCAGTTTGGCGCAGCACTTCGCGGGCGGCGATGCTCGATACGGGCAGGGCCTCGGTCGCGCCATAAGGGGTGTACATCTCGCCATCGGGGTGGATACACTTCAGCATTCGTTCCAATACATCGATCGGTACCGGCGCGCCGGCGGAAAAGACGCGCCGGACCGACTCCAGCCGCACACCGCGCTGAAGACAGTACCGGCTCACCCTGTCCCAAACCGCCGGTGACCCGAACGTCTGCGTCACCGACCAGTCTTTTACGGCCTCGACGATATTGGCCGGGTTTACCCGTGCCGGGCGAGAGGGGTTCATATCGGGTATCACCGCCGTTGCCCCCAATGCGCAATTGAACAGCCCAAACAGCGGGAAACACGGCAAATCCACTTCGCCCGGGCGGATGTCGTAGTGCTGCTTCAACTGCTCTACTTGGGCGTCGAACGTGCCGTGGCAGTACAGCACGCCCTTGGGCGGACCGGTTCCGCCGGAAGTAAAGATTATAGCCGCAGGGTCATCTGGCCGACGCGGAACCGTTGCGTCGCCCGGCTGTGACGTCGCCCGCAACTGCTCAAGTGTCGGTCCGCCCCAAAACCAGCGCCGACCGACGGTAACGTTAAGCACGGCATCGCCAAACCGACGCCGCAATGCTACCCGCACCGCTTGCGCCAGCGGAATGGCCACAAAACCACGAGGACGTACCTCGCTGAGCGATGCGATCAACCGCCGCAGCCCCATGCCCGGATCGATCAGAACCGGCACCGCCCCGCACTTGAAAAGCCCGAATACCAGCGAAACGAAATCGATGCCCGGCCGGACCAGCAAAGCCAGTCGTGTGCCGGGCGTTACGCCCATCTGCTGCAAACCGCGGGAAATGCGGTCGCTGTCTTCATCCAACTGGCGGAAACTAAGCTGCCTGTACTGCCGACGCCCAGGCTGGTCACGTCCAAGCGGCTCAACTACCGCCGGGACATCGGGCATTCGACTAGCCATGGCCGTCAGACGCTCGGCTATGTTCATCGCAATTGCTACACGCCGGTTCCCTGCAAACACTCAGCGCCAATTGATTTCACCTGCGGAAGCCTTGCGAAGACCTTCCGCCCAGGTCGGCCGGCTGCTACCTGCCGGCGCGGTGCAATTGCTCGACCAGGTCGTGCACCTGCTCGTGTACTTCGCCCGAGGCGGTTACGACCAGCGCCCTGCGCGGACGCCAGTACTGCACCGAGCCGGGGCCACCGTTGACGTCCCAATGTGCCGGGGCGATGCACCTGCGGATCAGTTCCACCAATTCCCAGCCGGCGTCGTCGTTGGGGACCGCTCCACCCCCGGCCCGTACTACTGACATGGCAGCCGGCATTTGTCCGGGCATCCCGTGTGGGAAACCGCCCGGCCGGCCCCAGGCGTCGGGCATCCCTGGCCGACCGATGTTACCCCATTGGGCCATCACCGCGGCAGCTTTTGCAGCCTCGACCGAGGCGGGCAACGGGGCGTCGGTTTTGTCAGGGGCGATTTGCTCGGCTTCCAGTCGGCGGGCGATCTGGTCGGCCAGCCGGATCAGCCGGGCGCGCACCCGGCCAATCAACTCCTCGCGCTGGGCAGGCGGCAGGTAGGTGTCGGCCTGCAAATGACCCAACAGTGCCAGCAGCTCGGCGGCGGCAGCCGGCGCTTGGGCGTTGCTGGTGCGGTTCCAACGGCGCAGCGAGGCTTGCACCTCGTCTCGCAGGTGGCCGGGTGCGGGCGCGTTGGGAAGGCTGGTTTGGGAAGGTTGGCCCGGCACGCCCGGTTGCCCCAGGGTGTTTCCCATTTCCGCTCGCTGGGGCCTGACCACGCCAGAAGTAGCCTGGCCTTCGTTGTTGGCGGCCGGTGCCGCAAGCGCTGCTGCGGCCACAGGTTTCGATTCTGCCACCGGCGCAGCTGCAATGGCAACTGCTGCAATCCATACAAGCGACATATTGTGGCTCCTAATTTCTGATACAGCCGCCAAACACTTCGAGAAGAGCATAACAGTTGGAAATAAACGCCGACCTTATGCCTAGCGGTGCCTGCCGGGAGCGTAAGCCGCCACAGCGGAGACAAGGCCCAACCTGACCCGGCAAGCGCGCAGTGCTATTGCTGGCAATTCATGCTACTGCCAACCGGGTAAGGCCGTCAATCGAGTCGGTAAAACGTCAATCGACTCGGTGAAAAAACAGCCGGTCGGTGGCGTTCGCGTCCAGATTTGCAGGTGAAATAGGGAACATAGCGGACGGCAGTTTTGGACAGGGCGGCGCTGGAGAGTTCCCTCATCCACAAATGCATCAAATAATAGTTTGATACTACTAATTCAAACACGCGCTTGGTATAATTCATTAATTGATGCCATTCTGGACCAGTAGAACTTTCTGGAGAACAAGCAAGCAGGAAGCCAATGACAGGGGACACAACCCGGGAGCGAATACTTCAAGTGGCTGGGCCGCTATTTGCCGAACGCGGCTTCGAAGAGGCCACGGTGCGCGAGATTTGCGAGCGTGCAGGCGCCAATGTAGCGGCGGTCAATTACTACTTCGGCAGCAAGGAACGTTTGTACATCGAAACCCTCTCGCATGTCTGTGCCAGCAGGCCGGATGAGCAGATATTTCGCCAGTGGCCACCGGGCACTCCGGTTGCAGAGAAGCTGCGGCATTTCATCCACTCGATCCTTTCGCACCTGCTTGCCGGCAGCGCAGAATCCTGGGAAGCTCGGCTGATGATGCGCGAGATCACCAAACCGACCGAAGCGGGCCGCCAGTTCCTCCGCGAGCACTTTCGCCGTGGTTTCCAGTACCTGTTGGATATCCTCGACGAGATATTGCCCCACGACATGCCCCAACACCGCCGCCATCAGACGGTGCTGAGCGTGCTGGGGCAGTGCGTGTACTATCGGGCCGCCAGTCAGGTGCTGCCGCTGGTGTTTTCCGAAAACGAGTTGAAGGAGCATTTCGGCGTCGATCAGCTTGCCGAGCATATTGCCCAGTTCTCGCTGGCGGCGTTGGGCTTGTCGCCGCCGCTGGGGACACCGGCAGGAGGTGGACAATTACCGGCACAGGACAAGCAGACTGTTTCCACAGCGGATACGTAAGTGAGGTTGCCGGGAAACCTTGGCATTTTAGAAGCAAAATGGCTTTTCGCATGTTCGGCTGCGCGGCTTTGCCTGCGCACGCCTTTTAGAGCGCTGTATCGTGGCATAATTTCCCGGGCGACCGAACTCAATGCTTCAGTGATGATGAACACCGGGTTTAAGGCAATTGTTGCCGACCGACCAACTTATGGGGGCATCTGTTGTGAGTAGTTTGGAACAGAAAACGGCCAAAACCACACCGGGCGTACCACAACCAGCCGATGAGCTGCTCAGCCAGCGCATAATGTCGCTACGACTTCCGCCGCAGGCAAACGCGGCTAGGACTCGCCGGGCGTGGCTGCCTTGGGTGTTGTGTGCAATTCTGGCTGGAACTACTACACTGCTCGGCTATCAGCGATTGGCGTCACGATACTACAACTCCCAACAGTCCGGCAGCGCCAAAGCCGCCTCAGAGGTTCAGTCGCCAGAGGCCAGCGCGGCGCCGCAGAGCGATCTGGCGCTTCAGGCCCGGGGTTACATCGTGCCGCGGCGGGAAAGTCTGATCAGCCCCAAGGTAAGCGGAGAAATCATCGAGCTGAACTTCATCGAGGGCCAGACCGTGCCGGAGGGTTTTGTACTTGCCCGAATCGACCCGCGCGACTATCTGGCCGATTTGAGGCGCGCCGAAGCCAACCTGCTGGCCGCACAGGCGGCCTTGGCCGAGGCGACCAACCCGTTTCCCGAGGAAGAACGCCGCCAGGCCGAAAACGAGTTGGCCGAGGCGCGGCGGTTGCTGGATCAGTACCAGCGCGACTTCGCGCGGGTCGAGGCCTTGTATGCAAAGCGCATTGTTTCGGAGGAGGACTACGAGTCGGCCAAAAGCCGCTACGAGACCCAGCAATTGCGCGTCAAGCGGCTTGCGGCGGCGCTGGACATCATGAATCGCGGTTTTCGCAAGGAGCGTCAGGAGGCTGCCGCCGCACAAGTCAAACTGGCCGAGGCAGAATTGGAAAAGGCCAAGTTGCGACTGGAGTACTGCACCATCAAGGCGCCGATCGCCGGAACGATCCTCAAGAAGAACGCAGAACTGGGCAACATCGTCAACCCTGTGGCTTTGCAAGGCTCATTCAGTCTGTGTTTGATGGCCGACCTGGGCGACCTAGAAGTGGACCTCAGCATACAGGAACGCGACATATCGTTGGTCTTTGTGGGGCAAAAGTGCCGCATCCAGCCCGAAGCGTACATGAAGCGCATCTACCAGGGCGAGGTGTCGCGCATCATGCCGATTGCCGATCGTTCCAAAGGCGCGTTGCCGGTACGGGTGAAGATCGACATCCCTCCCGAGGAGGTCGGCGTTTATCTTCGGCCCGATATGAGCGCCATCGTATCGTTCTTGAGGAAATAGGGCTGATAGGGGTTTTTTCGACGATTACCAATTGGCAATGAGCAGTGATCTGACGACGGGCCAGCACGATTTGTTCTGCCTGGAGCAAGACGGCCAACAGGCAGTCGATGGCAAAATAGTGCGCGTGTACAACGTGCACAAGTACTTTGTGCGCGGCAGCGAACGGCTCGATGTGCTCAATAACCTGACGCTGGAGGTGCCCGAAGGAGAGTTCCTGGGCCTAATGGGACCTAGTGGTTCGGGAAAGACGACGTTGCTGAACTTGATTGCCGGACTGGACACGCCTAGTGAGGGCGAGGTGTGGGTAGGGCCAAACCTTATCTCGGCGATGAGCGAGTCTGAGCTGGCTGCATGGCGCACACGGAACATCGGCTTCATTTTCCAGTTCTATCACCTGTTGCCAGTGCTCACTGCGTACGAAAACGTGGAGTTGCCCTTGCTGCTGTTGCCCCTTTCGGCGGCCGAGAGGCGCCGCCAGGTAACTACCGCCCTGGAGCTGGTGGGGCTGAAGGACCGGATGTACCATCGGCCGGGGCAACTGTCGGGCGGCCAGCAACAACGAGTGGGGATCGCCCGGGCGATCGTCACCGACCCGACTTTGATCGTCGCCGACGAACCCACCGGCGATCTGGATGCCCGCAGCGCCGAAGAAATTCTCGATCTGCTTTGCCAATTGCAACGACTATTTCGCAAGACGATCATCCTGGTTACTCACGATCCGCGGGCAGCGGCCCGCGCCGATCGTCTGCTGCATTTGGACAAGGGCCGATTGGTCGAACAAGCATGATCGAAGAGCAGGGATTTGCTGCCCCAGCCGCGAGTCGCTACAAGCGGAGGTTGGTCAGGTCCCGCCCAGACGCCCGCGGCAGCGGCAAGACGGCTATTGGCGAAGCTAGCGGCAACAACCAGCCCACCGCGTCGGCAGGCCGTGGGGTGGTTCCGGGCGACAAGGCGTCAACCAAACAGCCATGAAATTCTTGCGTCTGATACTGCGAAATATTCGCCGCAATTTGTTGCGCAGCGTGCTGACGGCGCTGGGCACAATGGTGCTGGTGCTGGTGGTCACGCTGGTATGGTCGATTCTGATGCTGCTGGACCTGATCACGGCCGAGAAAAGCGAAAACGTCAAAGTACTGGTGACTGAAAAGTGGTCTATTCCGAGCCGACTGCCGATGTCGTACGCCAACACCCTGGCCCAGGGAGCGGCGCTTGAACCCGACGACGTCCGACCGCTGGACTGGATGGCCTGGCAGTTCTACGGCGGCAGCACCGAAAAGGACAAGATCACCCGCGAAAGCCTGATCTTCGCCATCGCTACCGATCCGTCGAAAGTGCTGACCATGCTCGACGGCATGGAGGGGCTTACGCCCGAGGAAGAACAGTTGGTGCAACTGTACGTAGAGCGAATGAAAACCAATTTGCAGGGGATCATCCTGGGCGCCAACCATCTGCGGAACACCAACAAACGCATTGGCGACCGGATAAAGCTCTACGGAATGGGCAATTTCAAGGGATTAGACCTGGAGTTCGAGATCGTGGGCGTTTTTCCCCCCGGACGCTACGACACGCTGGCCGCCTTTCACAGCGAGTACTATGCCAGGGCATTCGACGCCTACGAGCGCGACCACGGCGGCCACAAGCATCCGCTGGCCGAACGGAGCCTGAACCTGGTGTGGCTTAAGGTGGCCGACACGGCGGCTTTCAACCGCGTGGCCGCTCAGATCGAGAACTCCCCCTACTACACCGACCCGGCGGTCAAGTGCGAGACGGCCTCTTCCGGCTACGCCGCCTTCATGGATGCCTTCCGCGATCTGATATTCTTCATGCGCTGGTATCTGACCACCGCGTGCATAGTAACACTGGCGATGATCATCGCCAACGCCATCAGCATCAGCGTGCGCGAACGGCGAATGGAGTTCGCCGTGCTGAAAGTGCTCGGCTTCGAGCCGGCGCACATCATGCTGCTGGTGCTGGCCGAAGCACTGCTGATCGGCGCCGGCGCTGGGCTGGCCAGCGCAGCGCTGACCTACACGCTGATCAACCACGTTATGGGAGGTCTTCCGTTGCAGTTGGGATTTTTCAGCAGATTTTTCATCCCCGTAGAGTCGCTCTTTTGGGGTCCATATATAGGCGGCGGCGCCGCACTGGCCGGAAGCATATTGCCGGCCTGGTCGGCCTGCCGGGTAAAGGTGGTAGATGTTTTTTCCAAGGTGGCCTGAGTTGTTTGCGGCGATGCGGCCGGCCGCGCTTCGGCCGCCAGAACTTGCCTCGGCTCGCCGCTCGGCCGACATTCGAAGCTGAGCAACCGCGATGATCGAAACCCTGCTGACGCTGGCTGCTGTGCTGATAGCGAGCTTGCTGGCAGTGGGCAAAGTGCCGCTGGGTTATACCCTGCGCAGCCTGACGGTCCGCTGGCGCACTACGTTGCTGACGGCATTGGCTTTCACCGCCATGGTGACGCTGCTGATAGCCATGCTGGCCTTCGTCAACGGCATGAAGATAATGACCGAAGGTACAGGGGTGCCTGGCAACGTGATGATCCTGGCCGACGGCGCCACCGACGAGGCCTTCAGCAACCTCAGCGTGGCCGACCTTACCGAGATCGAAAGCGAGCCGGCCATCGTCACCTGGCAGGGCAGGCCCATGGTCAGCCGCGAAACATACCTGGTTGTAAACCAGATGATCCCCAACAGCTCGGCCGGCCGTCCGCAGCGGAGGTTTCTACAGCTTCGCGGGCTGGACGATCCGCTGATGGCCGCCAGGGTACACGAAATCTCCCTACAGTCCGGCACCTGGTTCTCTGATGCCGGCGTGCGCGAGCTGGAAGAAGATGCTCACGGCGAAGTAAAAGGGGCAACGCTGATCGAAGCAGTTCTGGGCGAAGGGGTTGCCCGGGAACTCGGACGCGACCGCACTCCCGAACAACTCGCCCGTGCGCGCAACCGCCAGCGGCTGGATGTGGGCGACACGTTCAAGCTGGGCAATCGGTTGTGGCTGGTGGTAGGGGTGATGCGCTCGTCCGGTTCCACCTTCAATTCCGAAATCTGGGCCAAGCGCGCGCTTATCGCCGCGATCTTCGGCAAGAACACTTACACTACTTTGGTGGTGCGGACCGCCGACGACCAAAGCGCGGCCGCTTTCTGCGAGTTCCTCAAACAGAAGTACACCAAAGCGCCCGTCTCGCCGCAGGTGGAAAAGAACTATTACGCCAGTCTGCAAGAGACCAACAAGCAGTTTCTGGTAGCCATCATCTTCATAACGATCGTGATGTCCGTCGGCGGCGTGTTCGGCATAATGAACACCATGTTCGCAGCGGTCAACCAGCGAATCAAAGATATTGGCGTGCTGCGACTGATCGGCTACGCCCCGGAACACGTGCTGGTGGCCATCCTCCTGGAATCGCTGTTGATCGCCATGCTGGGCGGGATATTCGGCTGCGCGCTAGGCTCCCTGTGCCACGGGATGTCGGCCACCAGCGTAGTGGCCGGCGTGGGTATGGGCAAATCGGTCGCCCTGCAACTGACTGTTAATAGCACCATCTATGCCGTGGCAATACTGCTAACGCTGGTGCTGGGCATCCTGGGCGGACTGCTGCCAGGACTGTCGGCCATGCGTCTAAAACCGCTGGAAGCACTGCGGTAATGGCCCAAAGTTGCCCCAGCCCCGGCCAGGTTGCTAGTCCGCGCGTCGGCTGTTGATAGAGCGGGAATTGTCGCTGCGCGTGCACCAGCCGTGGCCTGCTCAGAACTCGGCCCAGCCGGGAAACCGCGGATATGGAATTACATCGCGGATATTTCCCAGTCCGGTGATGAACTGTAGCAGCCGCTCCAGCCCAAGGCCGAAGCCGCTGTGTGGCACGGTCCCGTACCGCCGCAGGTCCAGGTACCACCAGTAATCTTCCAGCCGCAGCCCCTGTTCCTTCATTCGCTCTACCAGTACGTCGTAGCGTTCTTCGCGCTGGCTGCCGCCGATGATTTCGCCCACCTTGGGCACCAGCACGTCCATGGCGCGCACGGTTTTGCCGTCGTCGTTAAGCCGCATATAGAAGGGCTTGATCGTCCGCGGATAGTTGTAGAGGATGACCGGACAGCGGAAGTGGCACTCGGTCAGGTAGCGTTCGTGTTCGGCCTGCAAGTCGCGTCCCCATTGTACCGGAAACTCGAACTGTCGTCCGGAGGCCTGGAGTATATCGATCGCCTCGGTGTAGGAGATGCGAAGGAACTTGCTTTGGACGATCTGCTGAAGGTTATCGATGACCGACTGGTCGATCCGCTGGCGGAAAAACTCCATGTCTTCCGGGCACTGGCTGAGCACATCGCTGAAGATGCGCTTGAGGAACCGCTCGGCCAGGTCCATGTTGTCTTCCAACTCGAAGAAGGCCATTTCCGGCTCGATCATCCAGAACTCGGCCAGGTGGCGCGTGGTGTTGGAGTTCTCGGCGCGAAACGTGGGGCCGAACGTGTAAATCTTTCCCAGCCCACAGGCGTAAGTTTCGCCCTCCAACTGGCCGCTGACGGTCAGATAGGCAGCCCGTCCGAAGAAATCCTGGGCGAAATCGACCTGGCCGTCCTGTTTGGGGACATTCGCCAAGTCCAGCGTAGTGACGCGAAACATCTGGCCGGCGCCTTCGCAGTCGCTGGCGGTGATGATCGGCGTGTGCACGTACAGGAAGCCTTCTTCCTGGAAGAAGTTGTGTATCGAGCGGCACACGCAGTTCCGCACCCGCGCCACTGCGCCGAAGGTGTTGGTTCGCGGCCGCAAGTGGGCAATGGTGCGCAAGAACTCGAACGAATGGCCCTTTTTCTGGAGCGGATAGGTTTCGGCATCCGCTGTGCCATGGACGACAACATTCTCGGCCCGGACTTCAGTTTGTTGCTGCCTTCCTGGCGAGGCCTGAACCAATCCGGTCACACTGATGCTGCACCCGGCCGTAAGCCGTCGCACCTGGCTTTCGTAGTTGGGCAGCGAAGAGTAGGCAATGATTTGGATGTTCCCCAGGCAAGAACCGTCGTTCAGCTCGATGAAGCTGAAACCGCCTTTCGAGTCGCGCCGCGTGCGCACCCAGCCTTGCAACAAGACCGTCCGACCGATGCTTTCGGCCTTGCGCGCCTGGGCAACGGAAAGTTTTTGTGCAGAACCGGTCATCTTGCGGTCAGAAACGTTGCCTTGCGTATTGTTCTGGTCTTGACTGCTCTGAAGGAGCCGAACTGAGAGGCTATCCGAAAATGGTCAACCATCAGTTACCATCTCCCTTTGGGAGAGGCTAGGGTGAGGGCGATTTGACTCCGGGCGGCCCTCCTATCCTTTCCATGTTTCCGTGTTTCATCCGCCCTCACCCCCCCTCTCCCGCGTGCAGGAGAGGAGAGTTTTCGGATAGCCTCTGAGTGTATTGCTACTCCCTGTGGAAACCGCTCCATTGCTGCACGCATAGAGCAGAAACTCGACGCGTAATGCGGCAGGCGAATGTTCACTCGGGATGTTTTTCCGCCAGCCAGCGCTCGGCGTCCAGTGCGGCCATGCAGCCGCTGCCGGCGGCCGTGACCGCCTGCCGGTAGTAGTCGTCGGCCACGTCTCCGGCAGCGAAAACCCCTTCTACACTGGTAAACGTGCGTCCCGGCGTTGTCAACTTGATGTATTTCTTGGCCGTAAGCTCAAGCTGTCCTTCCAGAAAGGCGGTGTTCGGCGTGTGGCCGATAGCCAAAAACACACCAGCGCACGAGTGGATCAATTCCGGTTCGCCAACCGTGCTGCCCAGACGAACGCCGGTGACGCCGTTCTGCTCGTCGCCGAGGATTTCTTCCACTACCCGATTCCACAGTATCTTTATCTTCGGATGGCTCAAGGCTCGCTCGGCCATTATCTTGGAAGCCCGCAGCTTGTCGCGCCGATGCACCATGTACACTATGCTGCCAAACTTGGTTAGGTATGTTGCTTCTTCGACCGCCGAATCGCCGCCGCCGACCACAACCAGCGGCTTGTTACGGAAGCGAGGCAGTGCCCCATCGCAAACAGCGCAAGCACTTACCCCGTGGTTCTTGAAACGCTCTTCGGAAGGCAGTCCCAAGTAGTTCGCCCTGGCTCCAGTGGCCACGATGACCGCCAACGCGCGGTAAGACTTTCCGTCGCTTGCGGTTAGCTCAAACGGGCGCCGTCGGAAGTCAACTTTTACGATGTCTTCGGTAATGATTCTCGTGCCGAAGTTGCTGGCCTGCTGTCTCATCAGCTCCATCAACTCCGGCCCCGAAATCCCGTGCTTGCCGTGAGGAGGCATCGCTGCCCTGCGCGATGGCTCGATCACCTCATCCAGATACGCCGAAAGGTCCCCAGCAGGAAAGCCGGGATAGTTCTCCACTTCGTTGGTCAGTGCAAGCTGGCCTAGCGGCAGTGTGCCTGCCAGCCGATTTTCTTCGGTTATTGCTCCCTCGAAGACCAACGGCCCCAGTGCCGCACGGGCGCAATAGATTGCCGCTGTCCAGGCGGCTGCGCCGCTGCCAATAATTATCACCTTTTCGCAGTCAGACATCTTTTCGGCTGTCACCTAATCCTCCAACGGTCGAGCAACACAGTATGAAAGACAAACGAACTTATCCGCAGGTACAGAACGATGATTCTACTAGCGAATTGAGCAACGATACGGGCGCGATTTCACCTGTTTTTGCCCCGTGTCCCACCCATGGAAGTACCGGGCGGCTCAGCGTCCAGCACCCCGGCAATCAGCGCCCCATTCGGCGTTCGCCGCGGTAGAATAACGAGCACCGCAGCGTGCTGAGCTTCACATCTCGCATTAAACTGGTCATTATATGGGGCGCGTGGTGGTTTGCCAGGGCATCGGCCCGGCGCCGACATGGCACCGCCCCAGTTTGTATGTTGGCTAACCTCAAATAACGGCTAACCGCGAATACTCGAGCTGGGAACTCTAGCTTCCGGCGGCGGCAAGACCGCAAGATCGCAAACAAGTTTGGTCTTGCGGGCCAGTATGTGGTTTTTCTCGATGGCCAGCCGGCCGGGCCGAAGATCGAGCCACACATCACGGGGATAACTCGAAATGACCGACAACGCAGCCTTGCTGGCGGTGGTCTGTTTTGCAGCCTTGGCCGCCGGTTACCTGATTTACGGACGTTTTCTGGCCCGGCGCGTCTTCCAGCTCGACGGCACGCTGTCCACCCCAGCACATACCCGGCAGGATGGCATCGACTTCGTGCCCACCAAGCTGCCGATTCTTTTCGGGCATCACTTCGCGTCGATTGCCGGACTGGGGCCGATTCTCGGGCCGGCGATCGCCGTGATATGGGGTTGGGTGCCAGCGCTGCTGTGGGTGGTGCTCGGCTCAATCCTGGTAGGTGCAGTGCACGACATGGGTGCCCTGGTCGTCAGCCTGCGCTTTCAGGGACGAACTATCGGCGACGTGTGCCGCGACTTGATCGGCCCGCGGGCGAGAATCCTCGCGCTGCTGATCATCTTCTTCATGATGTCGCTGGCCATGGGAGCTTTTGTGATCGCCATTTCCAATCTTTTCGTCCGTTTCAATCCCGACGCCATCATTCCTTCCGGCGGACTGATGGTGGTTGCTATGGTTTTCGGCATCGCGCTGTACAAGCTGCGGGTGCCGCTGTTGCCTGGTACAATCGTGGCGCTTCTGTGCTTTGCGGGTCTGATACTGATGGGTGAAAAACAGCCGGTGCTATCCTATAGTTGGTTCGTCGCCGCAGAAACGCGACAGGCGATCGATGCGGCCAGATCTAGCGAAGCCTCCGGCAGCCCGTCGGCCTTCAAAGCGCCCTACGGTGCGGCAGCAGCCATCGACTACTTCAAAGCTCAAAACGACCAGGCCGCGGCCAGCCAGATCGAGCAGGCGGCTGCCAAAGCCAGCTATTGGTGGGTGGCCATCTTGCTGGCATACGCCTTCGCGGCGTCGGTGCTTCCGGTGTGGCTACTATTGCAACCGCGTGATTACATCAACAGTTTTCAGCTTTACTTCGCCCTGGGGACACTGCTTGGGGGATTGCTGCTGGCGGCGGCCCATGGCGCACCGGAGAACCACATCGAAGCCCCGATGTTCCGGCCCGATGTGCCCGGCGCGCCATCTTGGATTCCCTTTTTGTTCGTGACCGTCGCTTGCGGCGCGGTCAGCGGCTTCCATTCGCTGGTTTCTAGCGGAACGACCGCCCGGCAGATCAACCGCGAGACCGACGCCCTGCCCATCGGCTACGGCGCGATGCTTGTCGAGGCTGCATTGGCGGTGCTGGTGATCCTGGCATGTGTGGCCGGTCTGGGGGCCGACGCCTGGAGCCAGCAAGGAACTTACGCATCGTGGGCAGGCATCGGCAAGGCCACGCTGGCTGCGCAGCTTGCAGCGGTGGTTCGCGGCGGGGCCAACTTCTTGGGCCACTTGGGCATTCCCGTCGAAATCGGCAGTACTTTGCTGGCCGTTACGATCGTGGCCTTCGCCTTGACCACGCTCGACTCTGCCACGCGGCTGCTGCGGTTCAACATCGAGGAAATCCTCCGCAGCGCCCGCCTGGAGCTGATCGCCAACCGCTACGTTGCCTCGGCCATCGCAGTGGCTGCGATAGCCTTCTTCGCCCTGGTGCCTGCCGGCAAGACGCTGTGGACGATGTTCGGCACGGTCAACCAGTTGCTGGCGGGCCTGACGTTGCTGACCGTCAGCATCTTCCTTTACAAGCTGCGCCGGCCCGCTGGCTATACCATCCTACCCATGGTGCTGATGCTGGCGATTTCGATCTGGGCGATGCTTTTGAACCTGTACGGTTTGTGGACCGACGCCCAATCCACATTGCAACTGCGTGACAAGCTGTCGTTGAGCATCGTCACCTTAGTCATTCTGGGCATGGCGCTGTGGTTGATGGCAGAAGCATTCCTGTCGTTCGCGCGCCAGCCCGACGCAGAACCTTCCCGGCAGTGATTGCTGCTGCCATTCGGTACCATCAGCTATGCGACTGCGGCCGATCGGCCATTTGCCAATCATTGTGACACGCAGTCGCTGCCTGTCTGTGCAAAGGTGAGAAAAATGGCAAGTCCGACAGTTTGCCGAGCGGTCAGTAGTGGGGCGTCGGCGGCCGGTAGTGGCTGATGTCGATCGAGCGGAACCACTCGATCGTCCGCCGCAGTCCCTCGCGCAAAGGTACGGTGGGCTGCCACCCAAGGCGCTGGCGCGCCAAAGTGATGTCCGGCTGTCTTCGCGTCGGATCGTCTGGCAACGCCGCACGAAAGCTCAGCTTCGATCGCGTCCCGGTCAGCTCGATCACCAATTCAGCCAGCTCGCGGATGGTGAACTCTTCAGGGTTGCCCAGATTCACCGGACCGATAAAGTCGTCCGGGGCGTTCATTGCGCGGATGATCCCTTCGACCATGTCGTCGCGGTAGCAGAAGGAACGGGTTTGCGAACCGTCGCCGTATATCGTCAGGTCTTCTCCCTGTAGCGCCTGGCGAATGAAATTGGAGATTACCCGGCCATCGAAGGGATGCATGCGTGGCCCGTAGGTGTTGAATATCCGCACGATCCTTATATTCACCCCGTTGCGGCGATGGTAGTCCATAAAGAGGGTTTCGGCGGCGCGCTTGCCTTCGTCGTAGCAGGCTCGCGGGCCGATGGGATTGACCGCCCCGCGGTAGGTTTCCGGCTGGGGATGGACCTCGGGATCGCCATACACTTCGCTAGTGGAAGCCTGCAACACTTTCGCCCGACAGCGCTTTGCCATTCCCAGCACGTTGATAGAACCGAGTACCGAAGTCTTCATGGTTTTGATGGGATTGTACTGGTAATGGCCCGGTGCGGCCGGGCAGGCCAGGTTGTAAATCTCGTCCACTTCCAGCCAGATGGGCAACGTGATGTCGTGGCGGATCAGTTCGAAGTTCGGCTGCTGCAACAGATGGGCCACGTTGGATTTCTGGCTGGTAAAGAAGTTATCCAGACAAATCACATCGTGTCCTTGGGCCACCAGGCGCTCGCACAAGTGCGACCCCAAAAACCCCGCGCCCCCTGTAACCAGAATGCGTTTCAGAGTCGACATCCGATGGTTCCCAACCAAGCTGGTTCCCAAACAATACCTTACGCGGCCTATCGCCACAACCGAATTGGAGGGACGCGCTCTGTCGCCTCCGTTGGCGCTGCGTGCACGGCCACGACGGAGCGTGGCGCTCCAGATCGCTTGAAAACATGCCCGCAAAACTCGCACAAGTTCCGCCGCAAGCGACTACCGCCGTCATGTAACCGGCAATGCAATCCAACCGGCGGTTGTACGATGGTCAACTATCGTCGGCGCGGGAACCGCTGAAACGTTTCCCGGGAGAATACGTCGCAGCTTTCCCCTCGCAAAGCATTACACAATGGTAGCATAACTGCATGCCCTTGCTGCAAGCGCCGCTACTTCAAGTTGGCGGCAATGCTGCTGGGCCGGTCGAGGAGCTTTGTCGATTGGTGGTTGCATGTCAACCGGCAATTACGATTATGACGACTGATGTTTATTGCGGCGGGAGCTTGGCCATCAGCGAACGGACCAGCAACAGGGCCTCGTTTTGAGCATCGGCCTGAGGGATGCTTGCGGCCAGCTTCTCGGCCTGAATGAGCAGTTGATGCGCCCGGGCAGCCGACCCGGCACGTGAAAGCTTCTCGGCCACGTCGGCCATGGCATGTACCCGGGCCAGCGCCGGCTGGACTTGCTCGGACTGCTGCAATGCCTGCTGGAAGGTCTTCTGGGCCTCCTCTTGGCGTTTTGCCATCGCCTGCTGGAGGGCAATCTCGGCCAGGGCCATAGTGCGCCGTTGGGCATCGTCGATCGAACCGGCAAGTAACAGCGCGGCCGAGAAGACCCGCTGGCCTTCATCGCCGCGACCGAGCATGTCGTAACTGCGAGCCGCCAGGGACAGCACCAGCACGCGTCCGTAAGCATCCGGTATGCTCTCGGCCAGTTTCTCGGTTTGTTGTAGGGTTGCTTTGGCGTCGTCGGGCGACAGTCGGGCCTGCGCCTGAGCCACGCGGGCGAACTGCCGGGCGCGGCTTTCCAGGTCTTCTATCTTTTCCGCAGCGGCAACGGCTGCGCGGATAAACTCTCCGGCCGTGCTCGACTGCCCAGCCCGCGCCAGCGTCTCGGCCCCAGCACAGTAAACGCCAGCCCGCGTGGCCAGATCGGTAACTTCATCGGCGGCTTGTCGGGCAAGTTTGACTGTTTGCATTGCGCCGGCGTTGTCTTTGGCCTGGAACTGTTCGCCGGCAATCCGGATAAGTTCTCTGGCGCGCAGGTCCGGAGCCGACTGCCTGGCAGCCCTGCGAACTTGCTCGTCGAAAGAGAGTCTCTCTGGCGCAGAACCGCCTCCACAACCAGCCAGCGCAACCAATGTGATCAGTACGATGTGGCAAGGCGCCCGCCAACTCGCCAACTTATGCATAGCCCAGCAACCCAACAACTTGTGCATCGGAGACCAACCCAACAACTTGTGCATTGGAACAGCCTCTTCTCGCGGCATCGATAACCTCTCATGCGCCGCCGGCAGTAAGGCGCCGCCGGACGGCACGTCCCGTTGTGGCCAATCTGCTGATCGGTACATCCATCGGCAACCACGGCAGGGGTGACCTGCGGCAGCCACGCTGCTTCTGGAGGACCGCACGGTGGGACCTGGAAGACCGTACGGTCGGATGTTTCGGGTCGACCCGGCACGCGCGCCAAGCGGCGGCCCACCACTGAAGGGGCGAACTTTGACCCCGAAAAGCAACGCCCGCCCAACACTCGGCCATCGACAAGTCAATTACAAGTAAGCCGCAATCGCTGGCCTGCATGCAATCTAGCCGGTTTTTGAAATGCGTGCCAGCAACAGCATCACCAGACCGAATGCCAGCAGCACTCCGCCCCACCAGAAGTTGACGTTTATTCCCAACGACTGGGCATAAATGGCCGGGTCGGAAAACAGGCCGTAACCGGCCAGCAGTATCCCGATCGTCAGAAACAACAATCCGATCGGTATGCGGATGTCCAGTATCATGTTTGCAAACCCTGTGCCTTGCAGCGGTCAGTATTTGTATTGCAGCTGATGTAGCCGTTATCCTCCAGCCAGCGCACCTGTGCCTTGCAGCCGCTAAGGATTTGTATTTCAGCGGATTGACTGGTTATTCACCGGCGGCAGCCGCACGAGCTTCAGAAGAAGATGAGGTTCAGGGCCAGCGTGACGGCCAGCACTATCACGGCCAGCACGGCTGGTCGTTGATACCATCGCAATCCCGGTTCGTCTTTCACCCGTGGCGTAAGCGAATACACCAGCCCGCGTAGTTGTTCGTCCGGCTTCGTTTGCCGCGTGATCAGCGAAACGACCACGCTCACTACGAAACACACAGTGAACGAGAGGATCGCCGTCCAGAAGTTCTGTGCCATTTCGCTGCGGTACGAGTACAGCGCAGCGATCCAGGCGCCTTTGGGCGCCGTGGTGGCCTGATGAGCCGCCGCGGCCAGCGTACCGAGGACCAATCCGGCAAAGGCCCCGTGGCCTGTGGCCCTGCGCCAAAACATGCCCAGCAAAAAAGTGGCCAGCAGCGGGGCATTGACGAAGGCGAAGACCAGTTGGAGCAGGTCCATGATATTGTTGAACTGGGCGGCCACATAGGCGGCGGCCACGCTGATAGCAACGCCGAAGACCGTAGTGAAGCGGCCCATCCACAGATAGTGGCTGTCGCTGCGGTTGGGCGCGATGTAGCTTTCATAGATATCGTAAGTCCACACGGTATTGAAGGCCGTTACGTTGCCGGCCATGCCCGACATGAACGAGGCCATCAGCGCCGTCAGGCCCAGCCCAAGCAATCCGGTAGGGAAGTAATTGATGAGCATCATGGGCATGGCAAGGTTGTAGTCAAGCTCTACGCGAAGCTCGTCGCTGCCTGCCCGCTTTTCGTATTTCTTCTGGAGCTTGCCGTCTTTCATCTCGTACTTGGCTGGAATCAGTCCGCGCTGGGCCGGCGGCACGATTTCTTCACTGCCGGACATAGCGGCCAACTGCTCGGGCGTTGGTTGCGGCAGCCGCGGCACTGCCACCATGGCCATCATGCCGGGAAAGATTACCAGGAACGGAAAAAGCATTTTCGGGAAGGCGGCGATCAGCGGCGTCCGTCGGGCGGCCGACATGCTGTTGGCGGCCATCGCCCGTTGAACCACCAGAAAATCGGTACACCAGTAAGCGAACGACAGCACGAAGCCCAACCCCATCGACAGCCCGAACCACTCAACGCCCATGGGATTGTTCTCGGGCGAACTCATCGGCCGCCAGGCGCTGGTCCAAGTGCCTTCGGCGAATCCTTCTTCGCGGGCAACATCGTTCAGCGCGGCGACCAGTCCGTTCCAGCCGCCGACGTCCTTCAGCCCCAGCAGCACCAGGGGCAAGAAGCCGAAAACGATCAGGAAGAACTGTAGCACTTCGTTGTAGATGGCCGAGGTCAGACCGCCCAAAAAGATGTAAACCAGCACTATCCCGGCCGAGACCAACAGGCATACGTGAAAGTTCCAGTGAAACAGCAGGCCCATCAGTCGGGCAAGCGCGTACATAGACACCCCGGAAGAAAACACCGTCATCACCGCGAACGAAACGGCGTTGAACGCTCGGGTCTTCTCATCGAAGCGGAGCTTGAGGTATTCCGGCACGCTGCGCGCCCGCGAGCCGTAATAGAACGGCATCATGAATATGCCCACAAAGACCATGGCGGGGATGGCGCCGATCCAATAGAAATGGGCAGTCGCAATGCCATATTTGGCGCCCGAGGCACCCATGCCAATCACTTCCTGCGCGCCGAGGTTTGCCGAGATGAACGCCAGCCCGGTGATCCAAGCCGGAATGGCCCTGCCGGAGAGGAAAAAATCGTTGCTGGTCTTCATCCATCGCCTGAGCACCCAGCCGATGCCCAGCACGAAGACCACGTACACCGCCATGATCGAGTAATCGATCCAATGCAGAGTGACCATGCTCGGGTTCCCTGAGAAGTCTCAGCGATGCAAACCGCAGCCCTGCGGCTACTGGCCGCTCGGAGAATGGGCGCAGTTTATCGCCACCCTGCCGCAACCGCAAGCCGTCCGGTCGAGTGCGTGCTGAGTTGTGGGACCGCGGGCAATCGGCCGAGCCAGCGCGACATTCGGTCCGACGCCAGCATGCGCGCAAAATACCCCCGCTGGCGCAGGGCTACCGTAGCTGGGCCTTATGCCAGCGGGGGCAAAGCTGAAGGCCGGCACTCATCGCTCAGCCCACAGGTGTTGCCGGGCAACGAGGCTGTGTCTTTTCGGTCAATTTGACTATCGGCGGTTTCGCCGGTGGCCGGCCAGAACGACCGCGGCCGTAACAGCGGTGCACAGCAGAGCGATGCTGCTTGGCTCGGGCACCACCTGGAAATGGAAATCGGATTGGGCCGAAACCATCCCGCCGCCATAGGCAGCAGTCCGCTGGCCACTGACCCCGATCTTCAACGTGTAAAACCCCGGCTCGGTAAAGGCGAAGTTGTAATGGCCGTGCGTCCCAGCCGGAAAGTTGAAGCTATCGTTGGCGAAACTGCCGTCGGCGGTATCCATCACCCGTTCCGGTCCGGCCATGCCGAATTGGTACAGCGCGAACTCGCCCCCGGCCGGCCGCTGCGAGACGCCCAGGAGAGAGAACGTTACCTGGTCGCCCACCAGCACGCCGAAGTCGAGTTCTTCGGTGCCCACACCGAAAAAGGGGATTCCCGGCGTGCTGTATTGTGGCAATTGATAAAACTTCGCGCCGGCAGGGATGCCCAAGAAGTCCCATTGGGAACCAGCGGGCCGGACGGTTTCGGTCGATTGCGGCACGACGATCACTACTTCATCGCCGTGTGCTTCGAACTCTGGATAAGTTTGCACCACGCCCGATCCGATGTGGCGAATCTTTACGTTTTCGCCGTGAAAGTGCAAGTGAAGTGCGCCCGCTTCGTAAACCACGCCCATGTGTGCATGGCCATCCAGATATTCGTAAGTCGGCGCCGCACAAGCGTACCTGCCTGCCAGATGCGACACGCAGAAAACGCAAACAATCGCAGCTATGTTTTTGATAGTTATTATGTTTCTCATAGTTGTTGTCTCCACGGTTTATTGAAATGCGAAGTGCCTTGTTGACGAAACGTCATTAGAAACCTTGCGATGTCGAAAAAGTCGACATCGCCGAAAGAGCCGATCGCTGCCGGAGATGGCCAGATCATGTTCTGCCACATCGTATGCGATCTGTCTTTTGGCAGTGCGTCATCGATGGTAGTGGATGCGAAAATCAACAAGTAGCGGATACGAACATCAAGTAGCCAAACGTTCAAAGCGACGGTACGAACGACTCCTCGCCATCCCGCGAACCGGCCGCCCACCAGACGATTACGTCCACATCGTCGTTGACGAACGTCACCCGGCCGTCGCCCATCAGGACGTGAACTCCGCCCGGATGACGGCTGCTCGGGCTGACCATCAGGTTCCCGTCGTACTCGCCGCCGTGGAGGAAACAGCTTCGCGTGTTCGGGGTCACTACGTGCGTGTAGGCGTTGGCAGCCAGCGGCCAGCCGGAAATCCAGGCACGGCCCTGGAAGATGGAAACCGTGCCGTCGGGATTGGGCGCCACACTGCACGCCCGTTGATACGTTTGCAGCGAGGCCTTCCGTGTGCCGCTGCCGGCGCAATACCAGCGGACGCGCGGGTCGTCGGCAAGAATGCCCCCTGGTGCTTCGGCCCGCACCACCAGCCGCTCGACCACCGCGACTGTGCAAGACAGTCCATCGGAGAAATCGCGCGGCCTGGTGGTTTGCACATGCCAGGCGGCCGGCATGGCCGGGTTCCAAGCGCCGAAGAAACCGTTATGACGCCCGGGCTGTCTGTCTTGCCCCTCGATTCCGGTGCTGTACGGAGGCCAACCGAGGTTTCCCATATAGCTGCACGGTGCAGGCTGGGCGGTTCCCATCACATCGCTTGGCCGCGGCGCGTCCGAAGGACAAACGAACACCGGCACCATGGTTGCCGCCGCCACGGCGTTGGGATGCTCGGCGCTGATGGTTACCCGCATGGCCGACTGCGGATCGCACTGGTCGGCCATATTGACGCGGAAGTTGACCGATTCGTACAACGCCTTCTGCTCCAGATAGGGCAGAATACGCACCAGCCAACTAAAGTAACCAGGGCCGCAACCGCCGCGTCCGTCCGGCTGTCCCGGCCCGGTCAGCACCGTCGGAAAATGGCCCAAATGCGACTGGTGGCTGCCGATCGCCAAACCAATCTGTTTGAGATTGTTAGCGCACTGGGTGCGACGGGCGGACTCGCGCACCGATTGGATGGCGGGAATGGTCAGCCCTACTAGCACGCCAATAATCGCTACGACGACCAGCAACTCCACCAGAGTAAATCCGCTGCGGGTTCGCATGATTTTTCCTTTCAGTGATTGCGAATGCAACGACAGCCGAGGCCTTGCAGCAAACCGATGTGTGCTCGGAACCTGGCACATTTGCACGCAATACGCAGGATCACTGCCCAGTGCGACACTGCCCAGCGGTAGCACGCGCGCGTCAGTCGTTGCGCCTGCCGCCCACAGGCGGCGATCATGCACAGGCTACGCCGCACAGGGAAACGTGCTGTTGCCGGGCGTTATCGCTTACGCGCGAGCGAAAACGATGCACCGCTGGAACAAGCAGCAATGCGGCGCTTCGCTGGCGGCTGCTGCGGCGCAGACCATTGTCCCGGGGTCATCCAGTTGCAGGACTACTCGGTGGCAGTCACAGATGCGCACCGCCCCGAAACGCGATTGTTTCTAAGCAACCGGCGGCGCGCGGGCCTCGTAGTGGCACTGTGGAATTGCGCAAACCGGTCTGGGTTGCACCAAGAGGGCCGGAGAGGCCGCCAGACCCAATTCCGGAGCAGAGCAGTGGTAGTCGATGCTTTTGGCCAGCGATAAGAATTGGCAGATCGGGCAGTCCTGTCCGTCGGCATGTTGCCAGCTGGCTTCGGACTGCACGCAAAGCTGGTCGTGGCAAAGTTGGTGCAATACGTCCGAACCAGCCAGCGAGCACTGATTGCACCGGTGCCACAAGCCGGGCCCAAAGTGCATCCACGGCCCAATTGCCGTAGCGGCGCCGAAAGCCAGCACCGCCAGCCAGGGAACCGCTTTGCTTCTGGCCGAATGCATCGCAGCGCTCAAATGCCTTGCCAGCCAGTTGCTTCTGTTGGGCGAAGAAGCCAATAACGACCACCACTCAATCGCCACATTTTACCGGTGCGCCCCACCGGCGGCAAGACAACGACCGATGCAGTTGTGGCGGTGTGACGGCGTGACGATGTTGCCCCGTCGCGCGGCAATAGGCCAACAGCGGAACGTCAGGTGCATACAAATCGGTTGCCAACCGGCCACGCTGTTGGTAACGACAGTCCGGCGGCGCCGAAATCGACATTTCTGCTCGTTTAATGCCATCGCGCGATCTGGGGAGCAATGAGCGCGCAATTCACGCAGCGGCGGATTCTGCTGTAAACTTATGATGGTACACTTGGACAGTGGCCCCTTGATGGCAAACAGTCGTCTGTGTAAGGCCACGGGCGCCCCTAGCGCGTTTGAACATTGGCTGTGGCATTGTCGCGGGCGCGGTGGGCCGAGGCTGCCGCCACGTCAGGGCGCCAGTGCAAGACAGTTTCGGTAATATGACTTCATTGGTCAGCGTCAGCAGCGAAATCGGGCAGCAGCAAGTCGAAAGCGCAATTACCGAAACGGAATTGCGCGCTGCACTCCGGCAGGTAGATTGCAATGCGCTGCTGGTACGCCCGCGACTGTTGCGGCGGGTCATCAGGGAACACTACAAGCTGGGTGGTTTTTCCTATCGGATGCCGCACCAGACCTGCTTGGCGATTGATCGCCGGGAGTTGCTGGCCATTGTCGATTACGACGAGCTGCCCATCGAGCACTACGAAGCCCTGCCCGACCGGCTCATACTGATCGCCCTGCCCGACGACCGTCAACTGGCGCGGCTGGGCCGCACTGGCGCGTTGCTATACTGTTGGCGGTGTTTGTTTCACGCCCGGGTACACGAGGCGCTGGAAGAGCGGTTGCGTTCGGGCCAGTTGGGTGCGACTGGGTTGCGGCGGCGGATCTGGCAATTGGGGTTCAGCCGGTTCGAGGAGATTCGCGCCGTCTTGCAGCAAGAGCACCTGTTGCTGCCACCGCGGGACGACCAGACCGTTTACATCGAGTTCGCAGCGGTGTATCTGGAGCTGCGGTATTTCGCTCCCGAGTTGTTGCATGCGTACTTTCCGGGCATTGAGCAATTGGAAGTGGTGGAGGGCTTGCTGGCCGAGGACGTTGACGGCGAGCAGTTGTTGGCTGCCACCCGAGTGCCCGGCGCGCCCCTGCCAGATGAGGTGGTGCTGGCCGACCCGTTTGAAGAGCCGTTTCTAGCCCCTCTGCTCGAGTCTACGGAGGTACACACCGAGGAGTTGCCCCCCGAGGAGGAGCCGTCGGAAGGTCGATACCGACGTTGGTTGCGCCGTGCGCAGCGCGAGGCGGCGGCGGGCAATGTCGTTGGCGCGGCGATTTATCAGGCCCGCGCGGCTCGCTATGCTCCACCTCCGCTGCGCGCGAAGGCCCATGCGGCTGTCAAGAGCAACATGGGTCACCTGGCCGATCGGCTTGGGCGGGCATTGGGATTGCGCGAGCAAGGGGTTCAACCCTGGCAAGACGCACTTTGCGCCTTGGTGCTACAGGCGCCGCGGGGCGTGTGGACTGCCGAAGCCCGATTGTTGTACGACCTGCAAAAGGCGTGCGTCGATGCCGAGCGTGAGCTATTCACAGTAGACGTAGCAGAATGGATAAGGGCTACATTGTCGGCGCTGCTGGCTGCGGTCTTCGGCATTCTCTGGCATCCTGTGATTTCGGCCCGGCGCTGTGCCAGCACGCTGGGGCAGTGGGGCAAGCTTTTGCTGAGTCAGCCGGGAGAGCTGGTCAAGCAAATCGGCAGCGCCATTTCGGCCGCGGCCAGGTTGTTGTTTGATCACCCGGTAAAACGGCCGTTGCCCAATCAGCGCGACGTGCTGATGTGCAAGCATTTGCGCAGCGCTGCGCGGCGTCTGGCCGCGGTGCGGCTGCATGCCAGTTACCGAGAGCAACTGGCCCGATTGATAGACGACGGCACAACTGCCGCGGAACAAAGGGTCCGACAACGGTTCGCACCGCTGATCGTAGCAGTGCTGCAAGAGGTTGGCCTGCGACCGCAAAATGTGCCCGAACGGGTAGCCTTCAACAAGATCGTCGAACAGTTGCTCGACCAGATCGCCGAGCGCGGTTTCTTGACCATCGGCCACCTGCGCGACGCCATCTCGCAGAACAACCTGAAAATGCCCGATCTGGCCGGCTTGCGCGATCTGCTCCGCGGCGACCAGATTATCCGAGCGAACAATCGGCTGGCAGTGGTTTTGGATGGCGTTTACCGCCGTGGCGAGTTCTATCTGCGCTGGATGCAGCGGCTCAGTTCCATTGCTTTCGGGACGCGGCTGGGCCGCTGGGCGACTCGCTGGGTGGCGATACCCTTCGGCGGATCGTTTCTGGTGCTGAAGTTCCTGGAACACACCGCCGAGTGGTTCTGGGATAAAAAGGCAGTCTTGCGCGTTTCCAGCCACGTGCTGCCCGTAGCTGTGCTGCTGCTGGGCCTGCTGGTGCTGGGCTTGGTAAACTTCCCCGCGTTTCGACGCGGTGTGTGGGAGGTAATCAAACACGCCTGGTACTGGGTACGGAAGCTATTGGTCGATCCGTGGCGCGATCTGATCGGCTCCGCTCCGGTGCAGTGGATGTCCCACAATCGTTTTTCCATCATTGCGTGGCGATTCTTGATAAAACCCACGGTATTGACGGCGGCCGTGTGGTGGATCGTCGCCGGCAAAGGCATTTCGCACTGGCGGACCGCCACCGGCACTGCTGTGGCTACGTTCTTGGCGATCAACCTGCTGCTGAACTCCCGTACCGGCCGCGCTTTGCAGGAAACGCTGCTGGATTGGATAGTGCAAACCTGGCTGCGCTACGGATGGCGTCTGTTGCTAGGTTTGCTGTTATCGGTGGTGGATTTGTTCCGCGGATTGCTGGAGAACATCGAGCGGCTGCTGTACGCGGTCGACGAGTGGCTGCGCTTCCGCAGCGGTGAAAGCCGGCTGGCGCTGGTGCTCAAAGGCGTCTTCGGGCTGTTCTGGTTCTGCGTAACTTACGTAACGCAGTTCTGCGTCACACTATTGATCGAACCACAGATCAACCCCGTCAAACACTTCCCGGTAGTCACCGTTTCGCACAAGATTCTTCTGCCGACGATACCGTTTTTCGCCCGAAAATTGCGTGTATTAGCCGACACCTTCGGTTACCACATCGACATGGCCCTGGCGGTGACGATCGTCACTAGCATCATTTGGGCCATCCCCGGCATATTCGGCTTTTTGTTCTGGGAACTCCGCGGCAACTGGCGATTGTATGCCGCCAACCGGTCCAAGACGCTGAAGCCTGCGATAATCGGGCATCACGGCGAGCGACTTTCGCGGCTGCTCCGTTGGGGATTTCACTCGGGGACAATCCCCAAGCTGTTCGCCAAGTTGCGTCGGGCGGAGCGCCGGGCGCTTGCCACCGGCGACAAGACCGCCGTACACAAGTGTCACCACGCACTGGCCCATGTGGAGCTTGCCTTGCAAAGGTTCACGCAACGGGAGCTGATCGGTCTGCTAGCCGAAACGCCCAAGTGGCCAGCGCCATTGCCGCGCGTGGAGCACGTGCGGCTTAGCAATCATCGGGTGCAAATCGCACTGGCACATCCCAGAGGCGAGCCGGCCAGCGGCTCCCAGCAGCCGATGCGGCTGGTCTTCGAACTGGAAGGAGGCTGGCTGGCGGCCGATATCGCCGAGCCGGGCTGGGCTAAGCACTTGTCGGAAGACCAGGCACAAACGCTGGCGGCGGCTTTGCGTGGGTTTTTCAAGGCTGCTGGGGTCGACATACTGCGTCAGCAACTGGCCGCTCAGTTGCCCGAACCCACCCCGCCGACAAGAATTACATCACAGGGCCTAGTCCTCTGGCCCGACGAGGAGTTCAAGACCGAAGTCCTTTATCGGTTCAACCACAAGCAGCAATTGATGCCAGAAGTGATTTCAGGGCTGCCATGCCAGTCCATGCCCATATTGCAACGAACCGGTCTTATATTCCGCGAAGAACCACTACTATGGGAAGATTGGGTAGCGGCCTGGCAGCAAAGCGAAAATCCGCCTCAGCAGGCCTGAAGCCGCTGTGGGCCGACGCAGGCGCGGTCGGATCGCGATAATAACTGTTGACATTCGCAACAGGTGGCGACAACAACTACAACAAACGGCTGTGTCAGCCGTTCACTTCCTGTGGCAAAAATCGATAAGCTTTCCCGCCAGTACTCGAACGCAAAACCACTGGAAGATTTCAGCCGCGCAACGCTATGGCAACTATCCGCTCGCCGGTACTGATGATTCTATTTGTGCTGACGGTTCTAGTGGCTGTCGGCGTACTGGCGGGCTTGCGTGGCGGCCTTTTCCCTGGCAACGCTTCCCAGCAGCAAAGCGCATCAGGTGCGCTGCCCACTCTGCCCGTGCAGCCGTCGCCGCCAGCGCTGCCGGCGCAGGCGCACAACGCTGGTTCGCCTGCCGGCCAGCAAACACCGCCTGGCGGCAGCTTCGTAGGCTCTACAGGGTGCCGCGAGTGTCACGAAGGGTTCTACAGGCTGTGGGCGACTTCGCATCACGGGCTGGCCATGCAGCCGTTTAGTGCCGCACTGGCCAGGGAAAAACTCCGCCCGCAACAGTCTCCCATCGCCATCGGCAACAGCCGCTATCAAATGCTGCTGGACCAGCAGACGCCGGTGATGCGCCAGTGGAGCGACGAAGGCGTCAAAGACTATCCCGTGTTGCACGCGATGGGCGGCAAGAATGTGTACTATTTTCTCACGCTGCTGGAGCGCGGGCGTCTTCAGGTGCTGCCGCTGGCCTTCGACGTACGCAAGCAGGCCTGGTTCGATGCTCCCGCCAGCGGCGTGCGCCACTTTCCCGACCGCCGCGACGAAGCCCTGCCGTGGACCGACCGGCTGTTCACCTTCAATACCACGTGCTTCAACTGCCACGTGAGCCAGTTGCGTACCAACTACGATCTGGCCAGCGACACCTATCGGACCGAGTGGGCCGAGCCGGGCATCAGTTGCGAGTCGTGCCACGGACTGGCCAGCGAGCATGTGCGCGTGATGCGCTCGGGTGTGACCGGCGGCAGTTCGGAACAGATCAAGATCCTCCGCGCCAAGGACTTCACGCCCGCACAAGTAAACGACATGTGCGCCACTTGCCACGCCAAAATGGTGCCCCTATCTCTGGAGTTCCAGCCCGGCCAGCGCTTCTTCGACCATTACGATCTGGTGACGCTGGAGCATCCCGACTATTATCCCGACGGCCGCGATCTGGGCGAGAATTACACCTTCACCTCTTGGTTGATGAGTCCCTGCATCCGCAATGGAAAATTGGATTGCAACCACTGCCACACGCCCAGCGGCCGGATGCGGTTTGCGGAAGACCAACTCGACCGCGCCTGTTTGCCGTGCCACCAGCAACACGTGAACAATCCGGAAGCCCACGGTCATCACCCTCCCGGCAGCAAGGGCAACCAGTGCGTAGCTTGCCACATGCCCATGACGCAATTTGCGGCCATGAACCGCAGCGATCATTCCATGCGTCCGCCGGCGCCGGCGGCCACGCTGGCCTTCAAGTCGCCCAACGCATGCAACATCTGCCACAGCGATCAGGACGCCGCCTGGGCCGACCAGTGGGTGCGCAAGTGGTACCACCGCGATTACCAGCGGGAAATCGTTCGCCGGGGCCAGTTGATCGACGCTGCCCGCAAAGCCGACTGGCGCCGCCTGCCCGAAATGCTCGCCGACCTGAAGCGCCCGCTGGAGTGCGACGAAGTGTATCGGGCCTCGCTGGTGCGATTGTTGCGCGACTGCCCGCAGCCGGCGGCACACGACGGGCTTGTGGCAGCACTGAAAGACCCTTCGCCGCTAGTCCGCTCCAGTGCGGCTTCGGCATTGGCCGGACGGCTCGATCGCGCGGCAGTGGCGGGCCTGTTGCAAGCGCTGCGCGACCAGTACCGGCTGGTTCGCATTCGCAGCGTGGCGGCGCTGGCTGCGCTGCCGACCGAGGCGCTGCCGACGGAAGCCGATCGTCAAGCATTCGTTCAGGCCGCGGCCGAGTTCGAAAAGGCCATGACTGCCCGTCCCGATGACTGGGCCAGCCATGCCAACTTGGGCAATTTCTACCTGGAACGAAAGCAATACCAGCTTGCCGCCGAATGTTACGAACTGGCCTTCCGGCTGGAACCGCGCGCTGCTGCACCGATGGTCAATGCCTCGATGGCGTACGCCAATCTCAAACGCCACGCAGAGGCCGAGAAATGCCTGCGCCGTGCCCTGCGGGCGGACCCGACTAACCCCGGCGCACACTTCAACCTGGGCTTGCTAATGGCCGAGCTGGGCCGCACCGACGAGGCCGAGCAATCGCTCCGCAGCGCACTTAAGTTCGACCCGAAAATGGCAGCCGCAGCCTACAATCTGGGAGTGCTCTTGAGCAACCGAAACGTTGGCGAGGCTGCCAAGTTCTGCCTACAGGCGCACCGGCTTGCTCCCGGCGAACCAAAGTACGCCCATGCCGCTGCCTTCTTCCTGGTCAAACAGGGAAATGTCGCAGCGGCGGTCGAAGTTCTGCGGGGCATCATCGACCGCCAGCAGGCCGACGCCGATTGCTACTTCCTGCTGGCCGAGATTTTCCGCCGCAGCCAGCAGCCCAAGGCCGCTGCCGCCGTGTATCGGCAAGCCTTACAACAGCTCCATTTGCCCGAACAAACTCAGGCCGAACTGGGCAAGGCGATAAGACAGTTGGAATCGGCCGGCAAGTAAGACTGGCCGGTTATGCAACTTCTTCTGGTTATACTACTTCTGGCAGTTCGGGCAGAAGTAGGTCGATCGTTGCCCCTGAACGAAGCGGGCAATCCGCGCCTGACGGCAGCGCAGACAAAGTTGTCCTTCTCGATCATATACCTGATGGTGCTGTTGAAATCCTCCCTCCTGCCGGCCGGAACGTCGGTAAGTTCCGTCGCGGAGCGTGGAACCGCCGCAGCGGATCGCATCATGCAATACGCTGCGCATGGCCTTCTGTATTGCAAGCCATTGGACATCGTCTAGCCGGCAGCATGGCACGGCCGGATGCACTCCGGCCCGATGCAGTATCTCCGAGGCATATATGTTGCCGATGCCCGCCACGGCCTGCTGGTCCATAAGTGCCACCTTCACCTGCCGGCGGCTGTGGCCGAGGCGCTGCTGAAGCTCTGCGGCGGAGATCTCCAGGGCATCCGGCCCGATGCGTGCCGGACCGCACAGTTGCCAAAACTGCGATAGGCTCAGTAAACGCACCGCCCCCAGTCCGCGCTGATCCCAATAATAGATCGAACAGCCTGCTCGGTGCCCGTCTTGCACGCGATGCTTTGCGGCTTTTGCTTCGCCGGCCAACTGGCCGGCCAGATGGATGACAAGCCTGATGTGAGCGTGATCAAGTGGTTCGTCCGGCAAAACCAGCCCGGTCATCCGCGGCTCGATCACCAGCCGGCTGGCATCGTCAAGCTCTAGCACAAGCCGCTTGCCGCATCGGTCGATGCCGCGAACAGTCCGTCCTAACAATCGGCGACGCAGTTTTGGCAAATGTGGCTGAAATGTTATCGGGCGCAGCCCGCTGCGGGGCGCAACTACCGCTACGATCCTATGTCCTATAGCAGGCAAGATCGCCCGCCGCATGGTTTCCACTTCGGGCAACTCGGGCATTGGTGCTGTTGAGACGTTGGCAGTTAAAACCCCTCGGCACTCAAAGGCTCTTGGCACTATTGACCTTTGCGCATCGTAGTGACCGCTCGCAATAAGGTTTTGCCTGGTGCTCCGTGTCACTACGTATTGCAAATGTCAATAAAAGACGCCCTGGATACAAAGGCCCTCGGCACTCAAATATTGTAAATGCTCAAGCCGAATAGGTGTTCAAGCATTCGCGCGATCTGCGCAGCCAAGGGCAGTCGGTGCCGAAACGGGGTGGCGCCCGGCGGGCAATATTGCGGCGGTCAATCTTTCCCTACTTCAACTTCCAGGGTAAAGGTCTTTTCTGGCTGGGTCTGTTTTTCCCAAGGTCGCTTGTAAACCAGCTTGACGGTCGCCTTGCCCGGCTGGACCGCCTGGAGATGGCACACGAAGTTTCCGCCTGCGCCCACCATGCCCGGCGGGGAGGGCTTTGGCTCATAGGTGATTTCACCCAATTGCCGCAACGACTGGCCGCCGATCTGTTCGACGTTCCAGCTATACCCGGTAGTCATATTGCCGGGCAAAGTGATCACTAGCACCTGATCGAGCTTCAGCGAAAGTGTTTTTCCGTTGTCGGCCTCGCCCACCGGCACCCCCAGGCCCGGAGGCACGAGCAACTTGCCCTTGGGTTTTTCGTCTGGCGGCAGCGGTATCCAACCGTTATTGCCAACCGGCAGTATCTTCTTGGGGAAGAAGGTCATCCGGCCCCAGGGAGTCTCGTAGTAGTCGCCCAGTTCTCCCAGCGGAACGGCCTGTCCGTCGTATTCCAGCCGACCTTCCCGGCTTTCCCGTTTGAAGCCGGGTAGCGACACGGTCAGCACGTATCGCCATTTGCCGTGCTTGTACTCGCCGGAACGGGACAGGTCGATCTTTGCCGGCTGCTGGGGTTGCTCCGGTTTGGGAGCTTCTGCCGCTGGCGGCAGCGACGCAAGGCAATGCTGGCACTTGCCCTGTTCCTGGCTGCACTTTACGCACAGCTTGAACGCCTTGCTGGCAGTGGTGCCGCCGCAGGAGCTGCACTCGCCGATGACCATGATGTACATCCGGTCTTTGCATTTCTCGCACAAATCGGCCGAGGCCACGCCCGCAACCAGCCCAACCAGGGCTAAACAGACCGAAGCGCTAATCAGTCTTCGCGTTGGCATACCCTCCTCCTATGAGCCTTTGAATGTGCAAAAAAGGTCCCCCAGTAACTGGTCGTCTGATCGCTACACCGGTTTTCGATCAGCAGCTTCTGGCAGTTAGACGATTTGCGAGGCGTTCAAGTTCCATGGTCCCAAATGTGCCTGCAACAACGCCGGTTATCGCCGACGGGCTTGCAAAAAGATGACCGAGCAGTTTCCCGGCCGAGGGAAGTAGGCTTCGAGTCGTAACCACCGATGCGACAAGGTGTTGCGCGTTACGGAACTATAGTACTTTCACCAGCACGATCGTCACATCGTCGGCGTGCGGCTCGTGCCGCGTAAAACCCAGGATTTCGTTGTGCAGAGCCTCGACAATCTGGCAGGCCGGTTTGGAGCGTTCGCTGTGTATCACGTTCAGTGCGCGTCCAACGCCGAAACGTACACGTCCAGGCGACTCGGCCTCCACCACGCCGTCGGTGAAGAAGATGACGATTTCGCCAGAGTGCAGATCGACCGGCGGCGCGGTGGGCACGACTGTGTCCGGATGCACGCCCAGCGGCAGGCTGGTGCTGTCCAGCACCGTGACGTTTCCGGCAGCGTGCAGCAAGTAGCCGCGCTGCCCGGCACTGGCGTAAACCAATGTCCGCTGCCGGGGATCGAGCCTCGCCATGGCCAGGGTGACGAAATGGAAATCGCGGGTGTCCAAGGCCAGCACGCGGTTGGTGCGGGTCAGTATCTCGCCGACGTCGGAATGGGTTTGCGCCAAGGTGCGCAGGCAAGCGCGGGTCTCGGACATCAATAGCGCCGGCCCCATCCCGTGGCTGCTAACGTCGCCGACTACAATGGCCAGGCAGCCGTCGGGCATGGGGATGTAGTCATAGTAATCCCCCGCAGTCGCGGCAGCCGGATAAAGTGCACCGGCTATATCGAAGCCTGGCAACCCTGGCGCTGAGGTGGGGAACAGTCGTTGCTGAATCTCTTGCGCGGCGCGGAACTCCTCAGTCGTATCGCGCAGGGCCTCTTCCGCCCGCCGCCGTCGCGAACGCTCGATCGCATACCGGATCGAGCGCACCAACAGATTGTCATCCACTTGGCCCTTGACCAGATAGTCCTGTGCCCCGGCTTGCACGGCCTTGATGGCTTTGGTCTCGTCGGCCAGACCGGTCAGCACCACGATGGGGATGTCGCCCGCTCCGGCATGCATGGCAAAGAAGGTTTCCATACCGCGGCTGTCGGGCAGCGCCAAGTCGAGCAAGATCACGTCGAACTTTTCCTGGGAGCAAAGCTCCAAAGCGGCCGAGAGCAGTTCAACGTGGACAAGCTCGAACGGGCCATCCCATCGGTCGCCCAATAGGTTCTGCATCACCCAAACATAGTTGGGATCGTCTTCGACCAGCAGAATGCGCACTCGCTCGCCCTGCATGCCCGCGCCCACACCGTGCCGCCCAAACCGACAGCGCCGGCCTTGTAAATCCCCCGTGAGAGGCCAAGTTCGATTATAGTGATTCGCTCGGGGAATGTCACGGTACCCTGTATTGGCGCGCGGCCCGTTGCTTCCACCCCGTGGGTGGTTTATCCTGTTATGTCGATTGATGTTGGTATCTCGAGTTGCGTTGGTTGATGCAGCCGTTGTAGAGCCGGTTGTTCGCGCCGAGAGGCAATCGGCTTGGCTGAAGATTACTTGGGAGAAACCGATCGATGAGACGAGTTTGCAGCCTATTGGTCGTACTTTGGACAGCGTGTTGGTTGCTGGCAGGTCGTAGCGCTCAGAGCGCCGAGGGGCCAAATGAGAAATATCGCCCGCGGTTGTTGTTGTCGTTGCCAGAAGAGTACAACACCCCGGACGGCATGGCATTGTGCCCGAAGACCAACAACATCTTCCTGTCGTGCCCGAACTTCAACAAGAAGGAGCACCCTGGGGCAATTCTGAAGATTACGCCCGACAATCGCTGGGAACTGTTCTGCCTGATGCCCAAGCATCCGGATACCGGCTACGGTTGCCCGATGGGACTGGCCTTCGGCCCGGACGGCAACCTGTACGTGGCCGACAACCAGTATTTTTACGACAAGAACTACAAGTCGCGGTTAGTGCGCATCAACATCAAAGACGGCAAGGCGACAGGCGCCGATGTTGTAGTCGATGGTTTCAAGCTGGCCAATGCGGTAATTTGGCGCGGCAACGAGGTGTTCGTCAGCGACACGTTCTTCGACCTGCCCGATCGTCCCGGCGCAAGCGGCGTGTATCGCTTCCGGCTGGAAGAGCTTGACAAGCCCGTGCGCCTGAAGCCGGCGCCTAACGATCCGCATCTAATAGCCCAGTGCCAGACCGGGCCGAACAAACGCAACGAGATGGCTGGTGCAGACGGTCTGGCCTTCGACCACGAAGGCAACCTTTATACCGGAAACTTCGGCGACGGCACGATGTTCAAAATCAGCTTCGACGCCCAGGGAAAAGCGACCACGAAAGTGTTCGTCCGCGATCCAGCGTTGCCTTGCGTCGATGGATTGTTTTTCGATCCGGTAGCCAAAGTGATTTACGTGGCCGACTCGCAGTGCAATGCTATCAAGGTTGTAACGCTGGACGGCAAAGTAAGCGTACTGTGGGAGAATGACGACACCGACGGTTCCGAGGGCCTGCTGGACCAGCCCTGCGAAGTGTTGCTGCGCGGCAACGAAATGATAATCGCCAACTTCGACATGCCCTTGCCCGGGCTGAAAAACACGAAGTTCGACAAGCCTTACACTTTGTCGGTCATCAAGCTGCGGTAACTGCCCGCCGACGGCGCGCGGCCTGCCTTTGTGCCGGCCAGTGTCGCGGCCCGAGCCGTCGTACAGCGCTGGGCCGATGCGGTGGATATCGACCGTTGGCGCTACGTTCGCGTCTGGCAGCAGGAGACTGCCGGAGGTTGCTTTCCATATACCACTTACTGGCATCAGTGGATCGTTTTGCAAACATACGATGATCGGTCGATCGTTTTCCCAGTAAAAACTTCACGCTTCACCCCGCGCATCGCACTACTCAGCAAGGCGCAGTGCAATGAAGTTTGCCATCTGTAACGAGACATTCCAGGACTGGCCGCTGGACAGGGCTTTTGCATTTGCCGGACAGTGTGGATATACGGGCATCGAAATCGCCCCGTTTACCCTCGCCCGATATGCCAACGAAATCACCCCTGCACAACGCGCCGAGGTTCGACGGCTGGCTGAGGCTGCTGGATTGGAAGTGGTCGGGCTACATTGGCTGCTGGCCAGGACCGAAGGTTTTTACTTGACCAGTCCCGACCCCGAGGTGCGCCGCCGGACGGCAGAGTATTTCGGCCATCTGGTCGATTTGTGCGCCGAGCTTGGGGGAAAGGTGATGGTACTCGGTTCGCCCCAGCAGCGCAATCTGTTGCCTGGCGTGACGCTCGAACAAGCGACCGATTACGCCATCGACGTGATAACTCGCTTCATTCCCGCCCTGGAGCGCCACGCGGTGGTTCTGGCCGTCGAGCCGCTCGGTCCGCTGGAAGGAAACTTTCTGGTAACTACCGAGGAAGGCGTGGAGCTGGTCAATCGCATCGGCTCGCCGCATGTGCGGCTCCATTTGGATTGCAAGGCCATGGCCACCGAAACAACGCCTATTCCAGAATTGATCGATCGCTATCACCCGCTGCTGGCGCATTTCCATGCAAACGACCCCAACCGGCAAGGGCCGGGCTTCGGCGAATTGGATTTCGTGCCCATACTGGCAGCACTGCGCAGGGCGGGGTATAATAGCTGGGTTTCGGTGGAGGTGTTCGACTATAGTCCAGGCGTGGAACGACTGGCCCGCGACAGCATCGAATATCTACACGAGTGCCTCCGCAGGCTGGAGGATTAACGGCCAGCTCACGTGACGGCAGGGGTTGTCTGATGGCGGGCCGGAACCGGGCAGCCCGAACCTGCCGTTGGCCAAGAACTTCTGGGTTCGAACGAATTGCCAACAGTGGTCTTGCGCCTAGAAGTCGGGTGCTCAGAATTGTCAATATTGTCAATCTGACGACGCGCGCCGCAATATTGGTGCAACGGGCAACTGTCATTTTGGCAGTCAACCAGCCCGCTGCCTATCGTGGGCAGCGGGACTGCGTTATTGGTGGGCAACGCCGCGCCGGGGGTAATCGGTCGGTTGTTGCAACGATTGGAATGCGATTGAAAGTTTTTTCAGTCCCGTGTGGCGCGCTATTTCTAGAGCGTTAAAAGGGTTACGATCGATACGATCGGCACAACAGCCAACCGGCTCTGTACTTGCGCATGTGAACTTATGTCCATGTTCGCCGCAAGCTCGTTTTTGTGCGGTTACGGCACGTGACTTGCATATCAGAGAATCGAGCAGCCCAGCCAGCCGGATAGTAACGGGTTTATCGGCTTTTTAGGGAATAAGCGGCGCGGCATGAAGCGTCTAAGTTCGGGCATTCCATTGCCGGCAAATCGTCTGTCCACGCTGGAGGACATCGAGTTTTCGGCCGGCGGGCTTAATCGTCCGTAGCTGTAACGTAAACACCCCAAATGATTTACGAAGAGGGAAGTAGCAAAGTCTGGTCTGGTCATCACGGTGTTGTGTTAATGCGGCCAAGGCAACTGGCTGTCGTCGAGTATGACAGGCAAGCTGCTGGTATCGAGGTCTTGTAGGCGGACGGTGCTGCCGAACAAACAAAACTCCGATTGCGTAGCAAAAATGAACGGCACGATGGAACAAACAAGGCCGCGTGTTGCAGGATCGAGCGCACGGGCCGACTGGACGGATGAAAAACTCCTGCTGGAGTACCGGCGCACACGCGACAAACTAGCGTTTCAGGAGCTAGTGCGGCGGTATGAGCGGGAGCTTTATGGGTATTTGCGCCACTACCTGGGCGACGATGAAGACGCCGCGGACGTATTCCAGCAGACCTTCCTGGCGGTCCACCTGAAATGCAGCCAGTTTGAACCTGGGCGCATGGTTCGCCCTTGGCTGTATGCGGTGGCCACAAACCAGGCTATAGATTTCCAGCGTCGCAACCGCAAGTTCAAAAACACCAGTTTGGACCGCCATACGTTAACCGAAAGTGGAGAAGCAAATCGGGCCTTAAGCGCACTGCTGGATAGTCCTCAACCGTCGCCGGACGTCCAGGCGCAAGCGGCTGAAGAGGAGTTGCTGGTACGTCGGGCAATCGATGAACTGCCCGATGATGCCCGACAGTTGATACTGCTAGTGTACTTCCAGGGACTGAAGTATCGGGAAGCCGCCGAGGTATTGGGCATCCCGGTGGGGACAGTCAAGAGCCGGCTACATGCCGCCATCCAAAAGCTTCACGACATGTTATCCCGCCCTAGGTCATGATTAACATTACAGGCGAGCAATTGCTCGGGCATTTGCTTGGGGCTTTGGACGAGGCCGAGCACGACGCCGTGGAGGCCCGGCTAAAAGAAGACTCCCAGTTGCGCGAGCGGTTGAATGCTTTGCAGCGTCAACTGGAACCATTGAGCCGGCTGCGTCGGACTCATACGCCACCGCCTGGGCTGGCCGAGCGAACCTGTCGGCTTGTCTTTGCCCAGGCCAGCAAACCGGCTGTCGACGTACCGACAGAGGTTTGCTCCCCGAGTGCCTCGCCCGGCTGGCTGTTTTCCTGGAGCGACGCGGCGGTCATTGTGACTGTGTTGTTCGCCGCCGTGGTGGTACTTGTGCCAGTGATCCAGCATACCCGCTTCCGCGCGCAAGTGGTCGCTTGCCAGGAGAATCTGCGCTTGCTGGGGGCCGCGCTGACGCAGTACAGCGACCGTCATAATCAGTTCTTCCCCCGCATACCCACCAAAGGGCGTCTGGCAGCCGCTGGCATTTATGCGCCAACCCTGCTTCAAGAACAGTACCTTCCCGACTCTGCACGCGTCTTGTGCCCCGGTTCACCGCAAGCCGCCAAGCCGAACTTCCGCGTCCCGACGCTGAGCGAGCTGTTACTGGCAAGCAACGATCAATTGCCTGTGATGCGCTCTGCCATGGGCGGAAGTTACGCCTATGCTCTGGGGTTCTTTTCCGGTGGGACGTATCGCGACAACCGCAACCGCAACCGCACTCACTTTGCAGTGCTGGCCGATGCGCCCGACGTGCTTAACCCGGGCTGCATTGGTCCGAATCACGGCGGACGGGGACAGAACGTGCTTTTCGAGGACGGCCGGGTGGAGTTCATCACCACCGCGGTCCTGCCCAATGGCGACCATCTGTTCCTCAATGCCCATCAGCAGTTGTCTGCCGGGGCCGACGAGAACGATTGCGTGCTAGCGCCCAGCGACACTCCGCCTTTGCCTGGAGTGCCGCTTCAATAAGGTCCTCTTGCCCGAGTACATGGCGCAACCGTTTGCACCCCTATGAACGCCATGGCGCATGCCTGGTAAGCCTGCTTCGTCGGTGTAGTTCATGGCCTGGCATTCAGCGCAACGGCTGATTGCCGGTCGGCGATCGGGCCGGAAGGTTAGCCTGTTCAGAAAACGCCTGACCGCTGCACTCCAGTGGCAGGCGGCACATCAACCATCCGGATACCGATGTGCCCGGCACTTGCTCGGCGCTGCTTAGCGCCAACAGTTGGATCAGCCGGGCGATTGGCTGTGGCTGCACTACCGGCTCGCCAAGCAAGCAGCGTCGATCGACGGCCAGCAGAGTGCCCGGCTCTGGCAGCACGCATCGGCCTTGCAAGTGCACGCCTGCGGCACTCAGGTGAACGGCAAACGCCAACTGGTCGTATCGCAGCAGTTCAGTCAAAGCCGGTTCCGCCGTTCCGCGCGAAAGGTTCAAACGCTCGATTGCGGCTTCTATAAGCCGGCGACTAATGATTCCCGGCCCGCCTTGCAGCACGCACGACAACTCTTTCAGTCGGCCGTCGGCGATCCGCGCGTACTGGATCCACGCGTCGGCCGTGCCGGCGAGTTTGTAACTTCCCAGTCCGGCCGTCAAAGCGCTCAGATCGACTCCGGCCAATTGGCCGACCAGCTCGCCGTGGCACCGCTGCTTAGCGGACCGCTGCGCCGGCCAGCGCAACCAAAACCTGCCCTGGAATGTGCTGTTTGTTCCTAGCCGCCGCAACTCAGGCGCGGCCGCAGCCAGCAGACTGCACGGGATGCCGGCCCCGCCGGTATCCAGCTCGAATTGTTCGGCAATCGCTTCCTCGCGGCGATCGCGCAGCCAGCGCATTCGCACCAGGTGCGAGCTGTGGTTGCCGGCCAGTCGGAAGGAAGCCGCGGCTACGTTCCCAGCGGCGGCGCTTTCTGTACCGCAGTGCACGTCGCCAAGCTGATAGACCTGTGTGCCGATTTGCAGCCGGGCTGAACAGGCCCAAATCCGCACGTCGGTGTTGCCTGCTGCCGGATCAGCGGCCAGCGCCCGCGCTACGATCGACCACAAACGCTCGACTGCCCGGCCGTCGATCTGCGGCTCGGCGGCGATCACTACCGCTACCTGGCGCAACTGGCCGTCGGCGGCAGCCACCTTTCGCCATTGCACTTCCAGCGTTCGGCATTGAAGCAATGCTCGTCCCGTTTCCGGATCGGCCAGTTTCAGTCCCTCGTACACCAGCACTCCCGGACGCGGATGCCGCAGTGCCGAAAGCTCGACCAGCACGCCCAGACGCTCGGCGAGACGGTCAGCCTCCTGTTGGACTTTGCCGGGCCAGTTGCGTATCAGGCTCCATCCGGCGGTCAGTAGCGTGGGCAGCACGCACAGCGCACCGAAGGCGCACAGCAGCACTCGCCGACGACTTTCCAGCGTCCTGAGTAACACTACTGCCAATCCGTTGTTGGTTCAGCCGGCTGTCTTCTGCTGGCCGACCGAAAAGTTCAGTCCAAATTTCTCACGCGCAAGCTTGTGGAACAGATTCCAGCGGGCTTGGATTTCCTCCAAGCTGTCGCCTCCGAACTTTTCCACTACTGCGCGGGCGATCTCCAGTGCCACAACGTTCTCGACGATGCAGCTTGCCGCGGCTATTGCACAGATGTCGCTGCGTTCGTACGAGGCCTGTTCGGGCTGCAAGGTCTTGAGGTTCACCGAGGGCAACGGTTTGGCCAGGGTGCTGATGGGTTTTTTGGCTGCGCGGACGATTATCGGTTGCGAGTTGCTCATTCCGGCTTCCAATCCGCCCGCGTTATTGCTGGCGCGCAGAAAACCCAGATTCGTGCGATCGACTTGGGCCGGATCGAACTGGATCGGATCGTGCACTTGCGAGCCGCGGCGGCCGGCGACTTGGAAACCCAGACCGATCTCCACTCCCTTGATCGCTTGCACCGACATTACTGCCCGAGCCAGCCGACCGTCCAACTTTCGGTCCCATTGCGTATGGCTTCCCAGTCCGAAGGGAACGCCATGAACCTGCACTTCGATGATTCCGCCCAGTGTGTCGCCCTGTTTGCCGACCGAATCGATCAGTGCTTTGACTTCCGCATCCTTGCTGGGGTCGAGCGAATAAACGGCGCTTTCAGTTCGCAACCGTAGTTGATCCTCAAGCGAACCTGCAATGGGAGGAATGGCTACTGGACCTACTTGCACCACATAGCCGAAGCAGGTTATTCCCAGCGGCTGTAGCAATTGCTTGGCCAGCGCACCGACGGCCACTCGGGCGACAGTTTCTCGGGCGCTTGCCCTCTCGAGCACGCCGCGGATACTGCCAAGGTGTTTTATTGCACCGGCCAGATCGCCGTGGCCAGGACGGGGCCGCTCGAGATCATCCATCCGATCGATCTTGTGATCTTTGTTTTCGATCAACAGTGCTATGGGACTGCCGATCGTTACGCCCCGCCACACACCGCTGAGCACCTGAACACGATCCGACTCGATGCGTTGCCGCCCGCCGCGACCATATCCCCCTTGACGCCGTTGCAGCTCCGCGTCTATGGCGGCCACATCCAGCGGCACACCGGCCGGGAAGCCATCGACGATGGCCACCATTGCTCTGCCGTGCGATTCCCCTGCGGTCAGATAACGTAACATGTTTTCAAGCAGATGTTTACGACGATCGACTTTACCCCACTACGGACGCGGCAGCACAGAAAAAGCGCATCTTCACATCCTCCCAGTATCGCCACGGCCTGCGCAGGCACATGGCCGATATCAGTGGGACGCAGAAACTGCCCAACGCACCATTTCCAATCCGAACGCGCGAATTGTAATCGGCCAAAACGTTACCGTGTAGGGCGATTTTGGCGATTGCGCAATCGCTGACGCGCCGGTCCGCTAGCAGACAGGCACTACGCCATGTGCCGTGCGGGCGCTGGTGGTTAGCCCGCCAGACTCCACTGCCTGGGGGTCTACGATACGAAGCCGGTTGGAAATACGTCGCGGTGCACCACGATGAACGTGTGTGCATCTGGATTGTAGGTGGAAACTACGGTCGGGCAGCTTCAGGGAGGAAGTCTACCCATTTTTTGGTCTGCCGGACCCGCAGGTGCCAAAACCGAGCCGCGGCTGCAAGCCCACGGACAAGCCGTGTCCCTCCAGTCTTCCCATCTGATCGCTAGCACAAATCCTGGCTTCAAAATTGACGCAACACCTGATGAACTGCGCAATCACAAACACTGGGCCGTTTCTGCTGTTATCCAGGCCGCTTCCCGGCCGCTTCAGACCGGCCGCGACGGATTGCCGCAGCGTGCCCTTCTAGTTAGCGCCATCGTGGCGGTAGCCGATTGATAGCTTTTGGGTTACACCAGCTCCCGTCCTGTCAAACGCTCGAAGGCTTCCAGATATTTCTGCCGGGTTTTTTCGACCACATCGTCCGGAAGCGGCGGCGGCGGGCTGTTCTTGTCCCATGTAGTTGATGATAGCCAGTCGCGCACGAACTGCTTGTCGAACGACGGCTGGCTGCGTCCCGGCTGGTATTGGTCTGCCGGCCAGAAGCGGGAACTGTCGGGCGTGAGCACTTCGTCGATCAGGATCAACTGGTCATCCACCCAGCCGAACTCGAACTTGGTATCGGCGATGATGATTCCCCGCTGCAAAGCGTACTGGCAGCCGCGGCGGAAGATAGCGAGGCTCCGCTCGCGGAGCTGTTCGGCAACCTCGCGACCGACGATCTCCACCATGCGCTCGAAACTGATGTTCTCGTCGTGTCCGGTGGCAGCCTTGGTGGCTGGGGTGAAAATCGGCTCGGGAAGTTGCGAGCTTTCCTGCAATCCCGGCGGCAAACGTATCCCGCAAACCGTGCCGCTCTGCCGATACTCAGCCCAACCGGAACCAGCCAAATATCCACGTACCACGCATTCGATGGGCACGACCTGGGTCTTGCGGCACAAGGTCGTGCGGCCGGCCAGCATCGAGCGATCCACCCCAGCCGGCAAATCCATCTTTTCCACGTCGGTGGTGATCACATGGTTCGGCTCGCCCAGCAGCTCGAACCAGAAGGCGGCAATCTGCGTCAGAATGCGGCCTTTGTCGGGAATGGGCGTCGGCAACACCCAGTCGAATGCGCTGATCCGGTCGGTGCTTACCAGCAGCAGCTTATCGCCCAAGTCGTAGATGTCGCGCACTTTTCCTCGGCGCACGGGCAGACCGGGAATCGAGGTCTGCGAAATCGCTGTTCTGGCCATGACTCTCCTGATAATGCAAAAGGCTTGGTATGGAAAAACTATTCCTGGACTTTGGCCGGCACGCGCTCAGATGCAGGGCCGCCGTCGAGTGATTGTTTCCACAAACCACTCCCGTCCGCGCGCCGATACTGTTACCGCGCCGACGCAGGGACGCCGCCATGCGCGCAAGCAAAAATTAGCACATCAAGACCCAACCTGTCCAGCCGCCGGCCGCTGCGCTTCGTGTTACAGAGTGTCCGACGGTCGCCTGAGAGCCTATCGGCAAAGGGCTGAATGTAGGGTTTCCCCTCGTTTTAGCAGAGCGCGTAACACAGCAGAAGCTGACTTGCACTGCCGAAAGCGCGAAATCCGAAAAACGTCTGTTGCAAAGTGCCGCCGAGTTGCTATGCTTAAAGCAGTAGTGTTGTGGCAGCCGATGAGGCTGCACCGGGGAGCGAGGGTTCGAGTACGCCCACGAGACCCGTCAGTGTTTGGCCGTGCGCAGTCGTTTAGACTTGCGCTATGTGAGGAGTGTTCTAGGTTATGAAGAAGTTGTTTGTTGGCGGGTTGAGTTGGGGTACAACCGACGAAGGATTGCATCAAGCGTTTTCCCGGTTCGGCGAGATTGTCGAGGCAAAAGTGATCACCGACCGGGATACGGGGCGTTCTCGGGGTTTCGGCTTCGTCACCTTTGCCGCCGACGAGGGTGCTGAGCAGGCCATCGCCGAAATGGATGGCGCCCAACTGGACGGCCGGACTATCAAAGTAAACGAGGCCGAGAACCAAGGCGCCCGCCGCGGGGGTGGCCACGGATCGTTCCGTCGCCGCCGGTAACCGGCCGGCCTTATCGGCATCCGGTCTACTTCTGCGCCGCACCCTGGTATGCGCCGAACGCTCGGGGTGCGCGCGGAGTTACTTCGCCGGTGGGGCCACCAGTCAGCACGTTCTGCTGCCCATCTTGCTGCGCCGCGCACCTTGTTGTGCCGCGCATCGTACCCAACCAGATCTGTCGGCTATCCGGCGGGTTCTGCTAGAATCGGTACAGAGCGATGCCACTTGGGACTGGGATAGTCTGCGCCCGCGATCAAATAAAGCTACGCGCCGCGGTGTACGCCGCAGGTACCATACGGGAAGCACACCGGGTGGATAGAAAGCCTCTGCGCTAGTTTCTCAGCCCCCTATGCGCGGGCGGAAGTGGTACGTTTTTGGTGGCAGGAGCCTTCCACCGGCGCCCCCGCGAACGTCAGCGCCGGCGCCCATGTCTGACATTATCAGGACAAGCACAAACTGTGACGCCGAACAGTCGCTGCCCGTTGGCGCCTGTCAAGCCAGTAAGCGATGCCCCACGAGGACTTTCAGCCGCAGTCCGACCCGTTCCAGTTCCTGCTGTCCCGCGTGGATTACGAGCGATTCCACGCCATGCACGACTACGCGCAGGCGTTGCGACTGGAGCGGATGAATCAGTTGCTCCAGCGGATCGGCAGCCCGCATCTTCGCTTGCCCGCAGTCCACATCGCCGGTACCAAAGGGAAAGGATCTGTAGCGGCGATGATCGCAGCGATGCTGACCGAAGGCGGTTATCGGACTGGGCTTTACACTTCGCCGCACCTGGAGCGGCTGGAGGAGCGAATTCGGCTCGACGGGCGTTGCTGCTCCCACAGCGAGATGGCGGCCCTGCTGGATCAGCTTCGGCCGGCGATCGAGCAACTAGACGCGCTGGCGGCAGCCGACAATGCTGTTGGCCCTACCTTCTTCGAGATCCTGACAGCCATGGCGATGCGATATTTTGTCGATCGACAGTCGCAGATCGCCGTGCTGGAAGTGGGGCTGGGCGGCCGGCTGGACGCCACAAACCTGTGCCGACCGGTGCTGTGCGTCATCACTTCCGTCAGTTTCGACCACACCCAGCAGCTTGGCAACACGCTAGCAGCAATTGCCGGTGAGAAAGCGGGCATTATCAAGCCTGGCGTGCCGGTGGTCAGCGGGGTGGTGGAAGACGAGCCGCGCGAGGTGATCCGCCGCGTGTGCCGGAACATCGGTTGCCCGTTGCTGGAACTGGGCGTGGATTTCGACTTCCGCTACTGGCCCGCCCGGCGCCTCGAGCAGTCTGACCAGACGGCGCGGATAGATTTTTATTCGCCGCCGAGCGTGGCTGTTGCGGGGTTGCAGGGCTTGCCCGTGCCTATGCTTGGGCGGCATCAGGCGGCCAATGCCGCTGTTGCCTTGGCAGCCATTCTACAGTTGGCCCATCGGGGCTGGCCGACGCCGCCAGAGGCAATCGAGCGGGCGTTTAGCCGCTTGCGCTGGCCGGGACGAATAGAACTGCTGGCACGCCGGCCGGCGGTGATACTCGACTCGGCCCACAACGTCGCTTCGGTCGAGGCGCTGACCCAGACGATTGCCGAAAGCTTCTCGGCGGCCCGGAGAGTGCTGGTCTTCGGCACCACGCAAGATAAAGACATAGCGGGCATGCTGGCTTGTCTGCTACGGTTTTTCGATGAAGTGGTGTTCACGCAGTACAGCAACAATCCCCGGGCAGTGCCAGCCGAGCATCTACGCGCTGCGGCTGAGGCGATTACCGGCCGGCAGTACCCGGTCTATCCGCAGCCCGAACAGGCATGGCGTTTCGCCCGAAGCCTGGCCGGCCCAGACGATTTGATATGCATTACCGGTTCGTTTTACCTGGCTGGGCAGATGCGGGCGATAATCGGCGGTCGGCTCATCCAGAGTGAACAGTGAAGACTGCTGCGGACGCCCCCTTGAGCACGCCTGGCAGACGGCAGCAGCCACCGGCAGCGAGCAATACACGGCCAGCAAGCAACAGCTAGCAACACACGCTAAACAACACGCGCGCCCCCTGTGAGCACTCAGAAGGGCGTTTTCCTCTTGCTGGCACATATAAGGGGGTCTTTCTACGGCTGTCCTGCCGCACCGGGACGTAGGCGTTTCTGAACATCGATTTCGATGGCCCCGAACATCTGCTCGTGACGCTGCACGGTCATCTGTAAGGCGTACAGCAGCCGCTTGGCCGTGTACATATTTGTGATTATTCGGTGGCTGACCGAAATCGGGCCGGCTGGCACGTTGAATGGCTGCGGATTTAGCCCGAAGTCGATGATCAGCTCCTCCGGCGTGCCCGTAACGCGACAGAAATTCGCATAAGCCGACACCGCCCGAGAGTCGTCCACCTCCAGTTGTACCCGCTGCGGTTGTTGTGCCGCGTCTGGCTGCGGGCCGGGCAGATTGCCGCCTGTGCTCGGCGATGGTCCGCTGGCTTTGTCTGGATAGTCTGGCAAGTTCGACACCTTGCTGCTCCCTCCGCAGTAATCCCCGATAAGGCGTTGTTAGACAGTTGCCCCGCTACTGTTGCTTCCGGTCAGTCTCTGGCTCGGCTTCGAGTGTGTCGGGCCTGCGTCGGCCAACAGTCCCTGGTCCGCACAGGCGTCAAAACAGCCGCAACCCGCCCAGCCGTTTAAGAGACAGTGTGCCGCTTGGCAGTAATCATACGTACTTTTGGCCGATTTCGATAGGCGGGCTGACCGGTTCGAGCAATTGCTTTGCTGCAAATGGCTGAAAGCGTCCCAGCAATGGGCTGACAAAAAGCGTTCCTGCCAATGGCCGAGAACAACTAGCCGCGCTGTACTACATGCCTTTCGCTTTGGGTGCCCGGGGCTTTTCTTTAGCGGCGGGCTTGCCGTCGCGGGCCGGGTCGTAATCCGGATTCGGCTGGGGCATCTGGGCATCCAGGCTTTCGCGCCACTGGGCCAGCAAGCGTTTAAGCTCTTCGGCTTTTTCGGGCATCGAACTGGCAAGATTGTTTCGCTCGCCGATGTCTTCGCGCAAGTTGTACAACTCCAGCCGGCCGTCCTCGTAGAACTCGATCAGCTTGTAGTCGCCTTTGCGCACCGCGCCGTAAGGGGTGGCGCCGCCGGGGTGATAATGTGGGTAGTGCCAGAAGATGGCCTGACGACTAAGCTGGCCGGTCTGCTTCAGAAGCGGCAAAAGCGACTCGCCGTCGATCGCCCGCGGCCCACAGCACTCCGCTGCCACTGTCTCAGCCGAAGCCGACCCGGCCGGTGCCGCCCGTTGCCCTGCGGCTGGCGGCCAGGGCGCCCCGGCTATTTCCACGATTGTGGGGAAAAAATCGACGCTGATTACTGGAACGTCGCAGGTACTGCCCGGGCGGATGACCTCCGGCCACACCACGATCAGCGGCACGCGGACCCCTCCTTCCCAGGGACTGCCTTTGCCGGCTCGCAGCGGAGCGTTGCTGGTCACGCCGGCCAGACCGCCATTGTCGGAGGTGTAGAAGATCACCGTCTGCTGGGCGATCCCCAGTTGCTGGAGCTTGTTTATGATCCGCCCCACCGATTGATCCACGCTTTCGATCATCGCCGCATAGACCGCGTTACGATGCGGCTGATCGGGCTGTGCGGCAGCCTGGTATTTCTCAACCAACTCTTTCTTGGCCTGCAACGGGGTGTGTACCGCATAGTGGGCCAGATAGAGGAAAAAGGGGCGCTGGCGGTTGCGCTCGATGAACTTTTCGGCCTCGTCGGTAAGCCGATCGGTCAAGTACTCGCCCGAAGGCCCCTCGGGAATACTGGGAATGCGGTACGGGGCGAAGTAGCTTGGCGGCTGACCGCGATGGTCGCCTCCGATGTTCAGGTCGAATCCTTGCGTTTCCGGGCTATACTCCGCTCCGCCCAAGTGCCACTTGCCGATGTGCGCGGTAGCATACCCTGCCGCCTTGAGCACCTCGGGGATGGTAATTTCGTCGTGGTCCAGGTACATCTTCCAGTCGGGGATGGCAAGTTTGGCATAGGGGCGCTTGTGTCCGGCAATCCAATCGGTTAGGTGCAAGCGGGCCGGATAGCGGCCGGTCATCACTGCTGCACGGGTGGGCGAGCATACGCAGCAGGCCGCGTAAGCGTCGGTGAATCTCATGCCCTGCTGGGCCAGTCGGTCGATGTGCGGCGTTTTGTAAAACTTGCTGCCCAGCCCGCTGCCGTCCGTCCAGCCCAGGTCGTCGATGATGATAAACACGAAGTTCGGCTTTCGGCTGGCTGGGGTGTCTGCGGCGAACAACGATTTGTCAATCGGAGCCGGCCGGAACAGCAACGAAGAGCCAATCAGCACCAAAGCGACGATACTACCTACTGTGCAGTTCATGGCCGATCCTCCGAAAGAACGCAGTGACTTGCTGCTCGCAGGTGGTAGCATGTACCGACACTATATGGCTGCGGTCTGCTGTGTGCAACCAACCATATAGTTCGTGCGGCCAGGAACAGGTCATTATTTTGTCTAGAGAAGACCCGATCGGCGCGCGTTGCGCCACACAGCCTCGCGCCGTCAAGCGGTTGGAGACGGTACCAAGACGCTTCTAGTCTTTTGTGGGCGGCCCAAGAAACGACCATCGCCGGCTAGGGGGGCGTAGCCGGCGACGGTCCCGGGAGGGCGTCACAACGAAAGGTTTGTGGCGACGAGCTTGTCTGGGATTGATTCCCCAAGGCCACGTGCGGCAGCTTGTGCGGTCATCCACGCCGCTGCCTGCCTGCCGGCGCCGCGCCGCTTAGTGTGGCGCGGCAAAGCCGGCCTATGGCGTGGCGATGCCCAGCTTCTCTTCCTCCTCTTCTTGGATGATGATTCGCGGAGTGACGGTCATCATCAGGCTTTGGGCTTCCCGACCGTGACCGACGTTCTTGAACAGCCGGTTCAAGTAAGGCAGTTTGTTGAGTATCGGCACGCCGAACTCGCTGCGGCCTTCGCGCAGTCGCTTGATGCCGCCCAGCAGTACCGTACCGCCGTCGGGCACGCTGACGGTGGTAGTTACAGTGACGAAGGAGAAGGTGGGCAACTGCACGGTAGTGCCCGAGCGAGTGGTTGTCGACTTGTTGCTGTTGCTGGTCCGCCTGGGGTCGGCCAAGTCGAGGGGATTGACCCAGCCTTCGGCGGAAGTATCGGTGGTGGTGGTTTCGCTGCCGGTGAAGGTGAAGGTCTGCACGTCGCCGATGCGGCTGAAGAAGGGCACCAGCGTGAGCCTGACGAAGCGGCGGTCGTCGGAGACCACTGCCTGCACGGTCATGAAGGTGCCCTCGGAGAGCACCACGATTACCGGCTGCTGGGCGGCGGCGAAGTCGCCCACCACGGGAATGACGCTGATGACGAACGGCGTCTGCGAGGTATCGGAAACGAATGCCTGCTGGCCGTTGAACAGGGTCACCTTGGGCGCCTGGAGCACGTTGGTGCGCCGGTCGCCTTGGGCGGCCTCGATGAAGAAGAAGGCCTCGATGTCGCTGAGGATGGCAAACCCCAGCGTGGCGCCTGCGCCGGCCTGATACCCGCCGAACTGCGGCACCGCCAGGCCGAAGCTGTTCTGCCGGAAAGGAATGTCCAGGTCGGCGGCGAAGACCGAGGGCAGATCGGGATTCATGCCGGTGGTCAACTGCGGCGACAGCCCGACGGTCACGTTCTTGCCATGATCGACGTTCTGGAAGTCGCGCACCGGCGGGGCGCCGATGAACGGCGGCGGCCCGACGATCCGCCCGAAGGGTTGCCCCGGCTTGCCGTCGATGTTGTCGTCTACGTTGAAGTCGAAGTCGATGCCGATCCGCTCGAAGAAGTTGTCGTTGAGCGTGATGAAGCGCACCTCGATCGTCACCTGGAGGTCTTGCAGCCGGCGGAGCTGTTCGAGCAGATCGACGATCTCTTCGTGCACTTCCTGGGTTTGGCTGACGACGATCGACAGGTTGGTTTCGAACGGGGCAATTGTGCCCGCCCCACCGCCAGCGTCCCAAGTGTCCGGCCTGACGGTGGTGGTGATCAGATCGATCAGGCTGTCGAAGTCGGCCTGCGCACCGCCGCCTAGTCCGCCGGGACCGAAACCGATCGGACCGCTATGGGCCGGGATGGCGCCGCTGGCCATCGATGGGCCGGCCACCTGCGCCAGCACGGCGGGATTGATGGCGGCGCTGCCCTTGGAACCGTCCTTGCTGGCCACTACGGCCAGCGGGGTGTTCAACGACCCGAAACCGCCAGCCCCTCCGCCGTAGCCGAAGCTGCCCAGCGCGTCGTGTACCGCGCCGGCCAGACCCATGCGCGGGCTGGGGACGAAGTGCGGTATGGGCACCACCAGATCGGCCACGTTGTAGGTCACGCGGTACAGATCGCTGTCGCGCATCTGCTCGCTGGTGATCTTCAGCACCTCGTTCTTGATGGTGTACTTCAAGTGCAGCGGCTCGAGGATCAGATTCAAGGCGCTTTTCAGGGTGATCTCCTGCCGCAAGTCGATGGTCACCGGCGTGTCGGTCGTCACGCCTTCTTGAGCCAGACCCTGGGGGTCCAGGTAGAGGTTCACATCGGCCACTTTGGCCAGGTAATCCAGCACCCGACCTAAGGAAGCATTCTGGAACTGCAACGACACGGGGGTGCGGAGCTTACGCTCGATCTCCATTTCGCGTTCCGAGCGTGGCCGGCCGCGTCGGGCGGCGAAGCGCGCTCGGCTGCGGGTGAGTTCTTCCCACTGCCGGACGTCGCCGTGCTGGTAGGGACGCATATCGTCGAAGGCCACCGCCGCCTCTTCCACCCGGCCCAGCGCGCGGACGAACATGTCCTCTTTGGCGGCCTTGACCGCCTCGTTGTTCATGAACCGACGGACGAACTTCGACTGCCACAGAAGCTGCTGACTGACGGGGTTCTGCGGGTCCAGTTCCGCCGCCCGTTTGGCCACTACTTCGGCCTCTTCGAATCGCTGCTCGTCCATCAGCCGGTTGAACTCGTTTACCAACAGGGCGTACTTGGCCTCGATTTCCACTTTCAGTCGCTGTTGTCGGTCGATTTCATCGCGGATCTGGCGATTTCGCTCTTCCAGATCGATATGCGGCCGGTTGTGTTCGATGAACTGCTTGGTTTCCGCAATCGCCCGGTCCAAATGGGCCAGCAACCGATTGCGCGTGGCTGTATCCAGCCCGGCGCCTTCGATGCGCGTGCGCGTCTCTTCCAGCAGTTTCAGCGCACCCTTGGGATCGCTCGCTCGCAAAGCCTTGGCTTTGCTCTCTTGGGCGAGCACATCCTGGTAAGCCTGGCGTGCTTGGGCAGACAGGGCCATTGCAGCTTCTTCGGTGGCGGGTCTGCCGGGCTGCTCGGCGGGGCGTGCCGCCGGCGGGGCCAGCAGGGTGAGCCTTTCCCGCAAACGCTGTTGCGATTCGGGGTCCAGCTCGTGCATGTAATTGGCCGCCTGGCGGAAGAACTGATACGCCCGATCCTTGTCGTGGGCACGCAGCGCCTCCTCACCCTGCCGGAACAGCGACATGCCTACCGTTTCCCGAGGCTGCGCCGGGGGGCGCGGCTCGCCGCCGGCGTCGGGCCGCGGCGGCGCCGGGGTGGGCACCTGTGCCAGATGATAGTAGCCCTCGGGGCGCACGGCTACTTCGTGCCCGGCCCGGACGTTGCGCGTGCCGTCGGTGTGCGGCTGATAAAAAGCCCGTTGCGCCGATTGGTCTGCCGGCCCTTCGCCCCCGGCGTGAGTGACCGGGTAGCTGGCCGAGGCCGGCAAAACTTCCGATTGCCTGCTGCGGGCCAGCCGGATTTCGTACAGAAGCTGGCCGGGTTGGTTCTCGGGGGGGCCGAACACTTCGTCTGGCAGACGCATCCTCGCCGCCCGCTTCGCCAAATCCTCGGCCCACTGGTACTGTCCGGCCGCCAACGCCTCGCGCGCTTTGCGCACCAGCTCCAGGGCCTCCTGACGCAGCTCGGGCGTCACACTGCCGATAGGCATGTTCGCGGCCCGAGAACCATCATCGCCTACCGGCCGCCGCATCCCGCCGTCGCCCTCCTGCGAGGCCAACTGGCCTTGGGGCGCTGCGGCGTACGCTGCCGGGCCGAGCTGTCGCCGCGCGGCCGCTATCTGCCGCAAAAGGTCCTGGGGTGTTTGCTCGAACGGACTGTAAGTTACACCTTGTCTTGCGGCCTGATTGGCCAGCTCCTCGGCTTCGGCCAGGTCGCCGCTCCGCAACAAGCCATACGCCTGCTCGACCAACAGCTTCGCGTAAGCGCGTCGATAGCCCTCGGTGTTGTTGGGCATCGCCATCACATCCTGATGGCGGCGGATAAGCGCCTCTACCCGATCTGGCGTGTCGCCGGCCGGATCGAACTGCGCTTGCTGCGCCCTGGCTTGTTGGACCAAAGTCTGTGCCCGGCGCAGGTCGCCCACGGCCAGCGCCTTTCGCGCTGCCCGCAACAGCTCCAAACCGCTACTGCCAACCCCAGGCGCGCCGGCCAGGTTGTCTGCTGCGCCGCCGGGAACACCGGGCATATTGGCGAAGTTGTTGTTTGGTTGGGGACCTGAGCCGCCGTGGGAAAACGCCGCTGGCAGGCCGCTGTGCGACTCGGCTGCCGGCGAATAAGCTGTCGCACGCCCCAGCGGCGATCGCCCGACATCGTTTCGGGGCATTCCAGGCACTTCCGGCTGGTTATCCACTGCCGGCAAGGGTGTTGCGCGCGCCTGGTCCAAAATGCTGTTGCCGGTGCTTTGCGAAGCTTCGCGGCGGGCGAACGGATCGCTTGCCGGGACGCCGGAGTGCCGGGCGCCGCCAGCGGGGCTGAAGAGCTGGCTGGGCCGGGCAGCGCTTTCAGTGTTGCTTTTGCGTTTCTGCTCCAGTGCCTTGCGGGCTTTGGCTGGAGTGTCTTCCAGCGACAGCATACCGTAGCTGACTTTCAAGGCCTCGGCCTGCGAGATCAAAGCCTCGGCGGCTTCAAGGTCGCCGGCATTAATGGCCTCGCGCGCCCTGGCCAGCAGATCGGCCGCTTGGCGCCGTTTTTGTTCCGCGGTAAGCCCAGCCGACGACTCGGCGGCCAGCGAGAGACTCTCGCCGACAACGCTTTCCGAGGCGTCGCGCAGACCCAACAGGTTGGTGACTGCCATTAGTCCCAGTGCGATGCCACCAAGAACGATCAGCAATCTTGCGGTCGTGTTCAACACGATTCTCCTTTCCTTACGCGCTGTGCCGATAAGTTCGAACTATGTACGCCCAGTGGCACTCCTGCCGCGCAGGCAGGACGCCCCCACCGGATTGTCTGCAACTGACGATTGTGGCGGGCCGTGATCGGCTGAACAACGCACACGGCCTACCGGTGCTGACAAGCGACTCGACTAGATTTTCCGACTAGCTTTTTTGGAACTAGCAGAAGGGAGCGGTTAAATACACGCGGCGGGAAAACCGGTCAAGGGCAAAATTCAAAAAATTGTCGTGCTAGTTCGGGAAAGTTCCCCTGCGGCCGTCACAAGCTCTGCCGCCGACAAGGGTTCCGCGCCAGAAGCTCTTTGCCGTGTTTTTTGCGGCCTGCCCCCGAAAAGACATTTCGCTCGGCGCCCGAAGAAAAGACCGCAAGAGCACTGCTTGGCCTGCGCCGCTAAGCCCAAAGGACAGAATCGGCCGTCAACTGTAGCGCCAATCCCAGTTGTAGGCCGTGCGCATGGCTTGGGCGACCGCATCGGTCAACTCACGCAGTGCCACAGGTTTGCGGAGGATCGAGAAGGCATTTGCTTCGCGGGCCTGCTTGACGATCGTCTCGTCCAGTTGCGCCGTAAGGAGGATTATGGGCAGCAGTTCGTTGATTTGTTTAACCAACTGAAGCGTCTCAAGCCCGGTAAGCCGCGGCATGTGCACGTCCAGCAACAGCAAATGGACTTGCTCGCGGGAGACTATTTCCAGAGCTTCCTGGCCGTCGCAAGCGGCAAGAGTGCGGAACCCACGCTGCCCGAACAGACCACACAGCGTCTGGCGAAACTCGGCATCGTCGTCAGTGATCAGCAGAGAGGGCGATTGAATCAACATGCGCGCGGCCCACTTCAAGGTGCATATCACCCGGCAACGAGCCACAGTCCACAAGAACGTCCTGCAACTTGCGTGCCAGTGGTTGTGGGAATAAATGTCCTAGAAAGCGGGCGATTCATAAGCTGCCGTTTACCAATAGCTTACATCACGGATGCCCATACCGCAACAACGAACAGTTCGAGGCTGCGGCCGAAAAGCTGACCGCTATCGGTGGAGCGGATTTCATGCCAATTTGGCAGCGTCTTGGACAGCCATCCCCCAGCAGCAAGCGGCTACCATATCCCTTATCTGTGAATGCTGCTTGCCAGACCGTCTCGGCGGTCATAGCCCCAATGCGTAGCTGTGTTTATGTTTCTATTTTGTTGCCGCAAAGATAGGGGCGAGCCAGCTCCTCTTCGCCCTTCCGCTTGCGTGTTACGACGCCATCTTGTAGGCTGCCCTATTAATAACGGGGCTTACAGGTGGTGCGGGGGGCAACGCAGGCAGCCAGCTCACGCGGTAGGTGCTCTGTTAGTGGTGCAGGGGAGTGTTATACTCCGCGCGGGTTTGAATGAGATCTCTTTCCCGGCGACAACGATTGTTTTTACTTGCCCGCGGAAAGTATAGCAATCGGCCAGCAGCATCGCGTTGCAGACAGCGTGCCGCATTTCCCGTTGTGTTTTGGGAGCTGGTCCTGCAAGCGCAATGGAGCGACCTGAGTGCCATCGGAGCTCTGCGGCAGACCGCAGGCTTGTCGGCACCAGACTATATGAATATCAGTATACGAGGGCAATCAGGCCCAGCGGGGAGTCTTGGCCAGTGTGCACCGATCATGGCAAGCCAGAGCCTACCGCAGCGCAGCAACGGGCGTTGCAAAACGTGCGCCAGTTGCTGGAACGCAACCGCAGCCAATCGAGCGTAAGCGGGTATGCGGGCGAAACGGGGACAATAGCTTCGGTGGGCATAGTGGGGGCGGGACTGATGGGCGTTTCGATCGCCGCCGCCCACTTGCGCCACGGGCTGCCTGTTGTGGTCTTCGACCATGACCCGGCGGCCATGGCCAGTGCACCCCGGCGCGTTGCCGAACAGTTGTCGGCTTATGATCCCCGCCAATCGCCAGCGCCGGAAAACAGGCAGCCGCCATTGACCATCGCCGACAGCTTGCAGGCCGTGGCAGCGTGCGATCTGGTGGTCGAGTCTATCATCGAGTCGTTTTCGGCCAAAAGCGCACTGTTGGAACAAATCGAGCCGGTGCTTTCCGAGGATGCAATACTGGTCTCCAATACATCGACTATTCCGATAGGCCGGTTGGGGGCCGTTTTGAGGCGACCAGAGCGCTTCTGCGGATTCCACTTCTGTCATCCGGTACCGCAAAGGTCGCTGGTGGAATTGGTTCGCGGCCCGAAGACTTCCGACCACACCGTTGCCCGGCTGTTTGCCCATGCCAAGCGAATCGGGCGGACTGCCATCGTGGTCCGCGACGGGCCGGGATTCGTGGTCAACCGCCTGCTGTTTCCATTGGTTACCGAGGCGCTTGAGCTTCTCCTGGAAGGCGTGTCGATCCAGTCGATCGAGGAAGCGACTGCCGAGTTCGGTTGGTCTAAGGGTCCGCTGCGTTTGCTGGACGAAATCGGCCTGGACATCGCCCTGCAAGGGGGCATGGTGCTCTCCGAATCTTTTCCCGAGCGGATCGCCGCCTCGCCGCTGATGGTTGCTATGGTCAAGCAAGGGCTGTTGGGGCGAAAGTCCGGGGCTGGTTTCTTCCTATATGGCGGCCCACAGCAGACAGCAGCGGATGACGCTCTCCGGCAGCCCAACCCGGCCGCGCAGGCCATAATCGACCGAGTTGCTTCGCAGTGGGGTCGGGCGGCCGAAAAACACACTGCCCAGACAATCCTAATGCGCTTGCTGTTGCCGATGGTGCTGGAGGCCTCCAGGATCATCGCCGAGAACAAGGTGCAGGACCCCCGCGACATCGACCTGGCGGCGATTTTCGGGCTTGGCTTTCCCGAAGTGCGCGGAGGACTGCTGTGGTGGGCCGACACTTACGGACCGACCCGGCTTCTGAACATGCTGCGCGGGCTGGAGCGGCTGGGCGCCCGCGCGCAACCCACCCCGCTGCTGCGCGAAATGGCCCGCCGCGACATCCGCTTCTATCAGCTTGCCAGCGGCGCGCCGCTGGTTTCCGGCCAGCAAGACTCGCGCCGGCCGGAGTCGTCCAGCGGTTGTTCACCCAGCTTGTAGCTGCTGCCGACTTACGGGCGCAGCGGCCGCCCGGTAGCGCCGGTGGCCGTGTTCACTGGTGCCATTGGCCCACGTACGGCACGTAGAAGCGCCGCCATTCGCGCCGCGACCAGACCGGCTGCGACGGCTCGCCTTCTTGGCCCAGGGCATCCACGGCTACGATTTCATATCGCCGGGTGACCTGGCCGGACTGCTCGTCCAGATACTCTGTCGCCTGGATCGGTTCCGGTGTGAGGCGCACAATGGGATCTTTGTCCCAGCGACCGTTGAAACGATAAACGTAATACCCTTTGATGCCGGCTGCGGGATGGGGTTGCCATTTCAGCCGGGTCTTGCCTTCTTCCTCCTCTTTGGCAAACACGTGTTGTACGGCCGAAGGATAGGTGAAGACCAGAGGCGACGGCCCGCTTTCCACCCCCAATCGATTGACCGCTATCACTCGATAAGCGTAAACGGCAAAGCGATACGGTTTGCCAGATGCCAGTTGATCGTCGCGCAATGGCCGATGCAGGCTCAGCGGTCCTTCAGGCTCGCGCTGGCCGGCGCTAAGGTCCACCGTGGTATCGACGAAACGGGTCTGGCTCAACGGTGCGGCAGTCAGCCGCTGGAAACGTCCGATGCTCCTGACCCGCCCGGCGGCCCATTCGGACGCCTGCGGATACTGGTTTGCGATGCGGGCGACCTGGGCGGCCGAATCTACCGCCACGTCGGCCCGTTCCACGTGGTATCCCACTACGTCTTCGGCCGGGGACTTCCAGGAAAGCTCGATTCGCGTCGCCTGGGGCGCCGAGCAGAGCACATCCAGCACCACCGGCGGCTGGGTGCGGGCGAACGCCGAGCGGCGCGGCACGCCGTCGGCCCCCGTGGCGATTACCTGATAGAAATACAGCTTTCCGGCTTCGACCTTTGTATCTTCTAGCTCGGTGCTGGTGGTCGTGGCTACAGTCACCCGTTCGGCAGGCCCCCAAGGTTTGGCAGCCTCCCAGCGCTGCACCTGATACTGAGCCGAGGACATACCAGGCGGCGGCTGCCAGCTTAGCTTCACACCCTGCTGGGCGGTAAGCGCGCGAAGATTTTGCGGCCCGGGCAACCAGTGGGCCTTGGCCGGCGGGGGCGTTTCGGCATAGCGGAACGTCCAGATTTGCTGCTCGTCTTTAATGCGGTTTTCGAGCACGAACAGGTTTTCGTCGGGCAGATACAGCAAGATTCGGTTCCGTGAGCCAGAGTAGTCAGGCTCTTGCGGCACGTTTATCCGCCGCCACTCGGGCTTCTCCGGGTCTAGCACCCACGTCTCGTGCCCTTGTTTACCCAGCACCGAGCAGAGCACCACCCCATTGCGGATGTCGGCGGCCAGCACCGGCGAGCTTTTATCCGCCGGCGGATGCTCTTTGACCGGCAGGATGCTCCATCGGTTGGCATCCAGATCGTACACCCAGGTGCGGTTGTCGTCGGCAAACTGCGAGCCGAAAAGTATGAACCGCGAGCCGTCGTAGCAGAAGCCGGGCTGGGAGAGGTTTCGCGCCGGGCCGCTTTCGGGCGGAGGGCCGCTGGGCTTCAGCTCGTGCCAGGTGTTGGTGTAAAGATCGTAAACAACCGTGCCGTGGCCGGCCCCTTCGCCGCCGTGAATGACCGTCACGCCGCGGATCGGGTCATAGGCCGCTCCCCTCAAACCGTGAGGCCACACCTCCGGACACGGCCGCATCGCTCGCCACGTGTTGCTGTCCAAGTCGTATGCCCAAACCGAGCTGTCCTTCAGCGCGATTTCGCGGTAAGACTGCCAGCCGTGACTTCCGCTGAAGGAACGAAAGCGGAGGAACTTCCGCAACAGCTCGTCGTACACATTTTGTTGAGTGCAGCAGACGCCCGGCGGAGCGTCGTTCGGCTCTTTGAGCGTCCAGGTGTCCGTGGCCAGGTCATAAGTCCACGTTTCGGAGTTCTGCTCTCCGCCGCCCCCCTGATTGTGCCCACCATAACGGATCAGCAGTTTTCGCAGCGGGTCGTAACCGTAGGAGGTCTCGTAGCCCATCCGGGGCGATGGTTTGGGGGAACCTTCGCGCGGGTGCTGTTTGACCCAGGTCAACAACGGATGCGGTTTCTCTGCCGCAGCGGCTTCGGGGAGTTGCCACAGATACATCCCCGCCAGCCCGCAGACCGCCCACAGGCCCATTGCAACGCCAACGGAACGCACGGTGTCTGACATGGCAATGCCTCCTAAAGAAAAGCCTTGGTGTGTTACCTCCGCCAATGTGCGCGCGATGCGCCCACATCCCAGGCCGATTTGGAGGGCCACGCTCGTTAGCCCACACGGGGTTAGGTTCAGGGGTGACGTGCGAGCGCATGTTGTCGGGCGATTTGGAGGGCCACGCTCTGTGGTGGCCCTGCGCGCTGCGCCAACTGGAGGGCCACACTCTGTCGTGGCCGAAAGTCCAGTGCAAGCGGACGCGACCGCAGCGCGTCCTGCCATCAACGGACGCGACAAAGGCGTCCCTCCGTTTGGTCGCGGCGCAGGTTGCGTCAGTGGCCACAAAATGCACGGCCGCGTTGCCCGGGGCGAAATCGGCCACGCCCGGGAGTAAATCAGCCGCGGTCGCCCCTCGATCCGAGCTTGCCGCGCAAAAGCTCATTTGCTGGCAGGTTTCTTGGCCGGCTTGCTCGGCTTGGCCTCGTCGCCGGTGCGCAGCGGCCAGTGCGGGTTTTCGGTGCGTGCAGTTGCCAGGTATGCGGTTATCTTTTCCACAATGTCGGGATGGTTGGTAGCAATGTCGTGCTGTTCGCCGATGTCACTGCGCAGGTCGAACAACATCAGCGGCCCGGTCGGGGCGTTGCGAACAGCCTTCCAATGGCCCATCCGCACCGCTTGCGCGGATGCCTTGCCCTCGTGAAATTCCCAGTAGAGGAACTCGGCCGGCTGCTGTTTCTTGCCCAACAGCGTGGGGACGATCGAGCGGCCGTCGATTCCCGGCGGCGGTTCCACACCGGCCAGCTCGGCCGCCGTGGGCAGGAAGTCCCAGAAGGCCCAGACGAAATCGCTCACCCCCGGTTGTATCTTCCCAGGCCAGCGGACGATCATCGGCACGCGGATGCCGCCGTCGTGCAGCGACCGCTTTATGCCCCGCAGCGGCCCGGAACAGTTGAAGAATTGCGGGTCCGAACCGCCTTCGCGGTGCGGGCCGTTGTCGCTGGAGAAGAACACGACGGTCTTCTCATCCAGGCCGAGTTGTTTCAGGTGGGCAAACAGCGAGCCGATGTCGCGGTCCATGCGGGTAATCATGGCGGCACGACCTTTTTCCGGTTCCGGCCAGTCGCAGTCCTGGTATGGCTCGTAGGTGGGAACTTCCATGCCCTGCTTGCCGGCCTCGTTATTGGCGTGCGGTATGGTGTAAGCCAGGTACAAGAAGAACGGCTGGTCTTTGTGGCGATCGATAAACTCCAGCGCCTCTTTGGTAAACAGGTCGTGCGAATATACTACCCGTTTGGTAGCTACCCCGGAGGGCGAAACATCGCGCCCGTTGACGATATGGTTGACCTCGTTGGGCAGGGGTACCTTTTCGGTGTTTCGCCAGAGGAACTCGGGGTAGTAGTTGTGGGCATGTGCCTGATTGAGATAACCGAAGAAGTAATCGAACCCCTTTCGGTTGGGGATGCCCGTCGAGCCGTCTTCGCCCAGCCCCCACTTGCCGATCAGCCCGGTGCGATACCCGGCGCGCTTCAGCACTTCGGCCACGGTAACGTCTTCCGGACGTAGCGGCACCCGCGCGTTGCCGCGCACGATGCAATGGCCGGTGTGCTGTCCGACCATCAGCGCACAGCGCGACGGCGCGCAGACTGTGCTGCCGGCGTAGCAATCGGTGAAGCGCAGTCCTTCGGCTGCCATGCGGTCCAGATTTGGCGTACGGATGAGCTTCTGCCCGTAGCAGCCCAAGTCGCCGTAACCCAGATCGTCGGCAAGAATGAGGATTATGTTAGGCTTTTCGGCGGCCGCGAATACGCTGCCGACAACTGCCCAGCTTAGCGCCGCCAACACCACAACACTTGTTGCGACGATGTGCATGTGCTCCACTCTCCCGGGGCTAAGTTACAGCAGCCATCGAGCGTTATATCAGCATGCGGTTTCCGCATAACCGACTGCCTATTGGCAGTCGGAAGACCGCGCTGAGGTCAGTTCACGCGCTTAATTCGTGCCAGCCGCTGGGCTATAGCGATAGCAGGGCGCGACCAATCGGCCCGGCGAACTACCGCTCGGTTGCGATTATACCCTGCCGTAATTGCCCGCGGTACAGTGTGCCGAGTGCCATCCGGCCGGCTGCCCGGCATACCGGCGACGACAGCGATAATCCGCCAAGTTCCCATTTCCTGGAACGCAAACTACGACCGCAACCAACCGGAGAGACGCGCTGCGGGCGAGTCCGCTGTGTTTTCCTTGATGCCGGTCAAATCACCAATGCCATATGCGGCCACGACGGAGCGCGGCCCTTGGATGTTGTCAGTATTGCGGTCAGTGCTGAGTTTGCTAAGAAGAAGGCGGGCGCCTCCAGTCACCAGCGCCGAATACGGCCACGAGGGAAAGTGGTCCTCTAGTTGGAGCGGCGCGCAGGGCCGCGACTGAGCGCGTCCCTCCACTTGACCCTACAACATCCGCGCACGGTGCGCACAAGTTACGCAATAAGGGACTACAACATTCGCGCACCGTGCGCACACCATCCCACGCAAAACTCTGTAGGGCGGCAGTCTAGCCCACATCGGCCAGGTCCAGTGCCTGTCCGTAGCGGTTCAGTACCATGCGGCGCAGCAAGTAGTGTTCTGGCCGGGCCAGTCCTGGGTCTGCTTGGACGAGGGCTTGTGCATCGCGGCGGGCTTCCTCGAGCACGTCGGCGTCGCGCAGCAGGTCGGCCACCCGTAACGGCGGCATCCCGTGCTGCCGGGCGCCAAAGAGTTCTCCCGGACCGCGCAATCGGAAGTCGATCTCCGCCAGCGCAAAGCCGTCGGTAGTGGATTGGAACGCCCGCAGGCGTTGTTGGGCTTCTTCGGTCTGGGCGTCGGAGAAGACCGCGCAGTAGCCGGGATACGCGCCGCGGCTGATTCGTCCCCGAAGCTGGTGCAACTGCGCCAGGCCGAAGCGGTGCCCGCCTTCGATGACCATCAGCGTCGCGTTGGGCACGTCCACGCCCACCTCAATCACTGATGTACATACCAGCACCTGAGTTCGACCGGCGCGGAAGTCTTCCATGACGGCATCTTTCTCATCGGCCGACATGCGCCCGTGCAGCAGCCCCAGGCGGAACTCCTCCAACTGGCCGTTGGCAAGGTTTTCGTACACTTGTTCCAGACTGGCGAAGTCGGCCGTTTCGGAGTCTTCGATCACCGGGGCGACAACGTATCCTTGGCGTCCCTGCCGGAGTTTCTTGCAAAAGAAGTCCCACCATCGCGGACGATCGGCATCGCGCAGCAGATACGTGTGTACCCGCTGCCGTCCCGGCGGCGAGTGGCGCAGGGTGGAAACATCGAAGTCGCCGAACTGCGTCAGGGCCACCGTGCGCGGGATGGGCGTTGCCGTCATCACCAGGTAATGAGGGTCCAGCCCCGCCTTCTTCAGCGTGGCCCGCTGCCGCACGCCAAACTTGTGCTGTTCGTCGATCACCACCAGGCCCAGTCGGGCGAACTGGACATCCTCCTGTATCACCGCCTGGGTGCCGACGACAATATCCATTTGCCCGGCCGCGATTTGCTGTAACAACTGGCTCCGCTGGCTGGCTGTAAGACCGCCGGTCAACAGCGCCAAGCGAACCCGGCTTTTGGCCAGCAGGTTGCGCAGGGTAAGGTAATGCTGGCGGGCGAGCACTTCGGTGGGGGCCATCATCGCCGCCTGATGCTTGTGGGCCACGGCCAGCAGCATTGCGTAAACGGCCACCACTGTTTTGCCGCTGCCTACATCGCCTTGCAACAGGCGGTTCATGGGCACTGGGCGTGCCATGTCGGCGGCGATCTCGGCTATTGCCCGGTTTTGTGCATCTGTCAGCTCGAAGGGAAACAGGCAGCGGATCCGCGCGTCGATCAGCGCCGTGGCTTCCAGCACCGGAGCCTTCCGGAACCGCGTCTGTTGCCTCCGAATGGCCAAGGCAAGCTGCAACACCAGCAACTCCTGATACACGAATCGCCGCCGTGCTTTGGCCAGGCTTTGCTGGTCATCGGGAAAATGCACCTGGGGCAATGCCTGTCGGATGGGCCACAGGTCGTGGGCCTGGCGGTACTCGGCCGGAAAGACCTCCTCGAGTACCTCGGCGTACTGCTCGACCGCCGTGCGGATGATCCGCCGAAGCTGCCACTGCTCCAGTCCTTCGGTGAGCGGATAGACAGGCAGTATTTTGGCCAGACCGTCGGGCTGGTCATCTTCGACGGTTTGCACGCGGGGATGGGCCATCTCCCAGACCAGCCCCCGATATCGCGGTTTGCCGGAAATCAGCACCCGCTGCCCCAAAGCGAACTTGTCGCGCATGTACGGTTGGTTGAACCACACGGCACGCAGGTGTCCGCCACGGGCACGTATTAGCACGCCCAGTACACATTTGCCCGAGCGTCGGCTGCGCAACTCGATGTCCTCGACCACCCCCAGTACGCTCTGGAGCTTTCCTTCTTCGAGTTGAGTGACATCGCGTTGGTCGGTCAAGTCCTGGTAATCGCGGGGAAAGTAGAACAGCAGGTCCTTGACTGTCTGAAGTCCGAGGCGATTGAGCAGTTCGGCGCGCTGCGGCCCCACGCCCTTCAGGTATTGCACGGGCGTGTTGAGCATCTCCAGCGGCGATCTGTCGGTGGCTGCCATACTGGCCATTATATGGGCTGGCTGGCGGCCCGCGAGTGCTTGACCACCCCGTTTGGCCGACGGCTACGGCTTGGCAAAGATGTCACGCTGTTGGCAAAGGTGTTAGTACGACAGCGCTAAATTGGCAGAAAACCACTATATTTTGGGGTGGAAGCATCAACAGCATAACAACTGGCAGATGCGAAACAGCAACTTAGCGCTGTCGTATTAGGTTAGCAGTGCTTCGGCAGGTACTACCATCAGTGTCTCGGCCGTGCCCGAAGTGCAGCAGCGTGGGCAAGCGCACGGCGCATGGCATTCATGGCGGTCTGCGTAATCGGCAAAGCTTGCATAATCTGCCTGCGCTTTCGCATTGGACACAACTTTGCGCAGCTTGCTAATCTTCATTTGCCGGGTGCAACGATAAATTTTCGATAGGCCGAGGTTTTCGTCCAAGTGTTACAGTTTGCGCCGAGCCAGCCATGGGACGCATACAGTCGGACGTTGGCCTGCTGTCGGGCATCGAGATCGGCAAGACCGTCGAAAAGCTGATGGCCATTGCCGCGCGCCCACGCGACCTGCTGAAAAAACGTACCGACTTGCTGAATGAGGAAAAGCTGGCCATTTCCCAGTTGTCGGCCCTGCTGCTGGCCGTGAAGTTCCCGGTCGTCAACTTGGGAAAGCCGGCCGTGTTCGACAAGCGCGAAGCGGTCAGCAGCGATTCATCGGTGCTAAGTGCCACTGTTACCGGCTCGCCAGTCAATGGAACTTACCAGTTTACGCCGCTGCGTACTGTGCAATCGCAGCAGTGGCTCAGCTCTTCGTTTGCCAGCCAGGATCAGCCGATCGGCGCCGGTGCGGTAAGCTTCCGCTTCGGCCCGCACGTCCAACGCTCGCTGTCGCTGGAGACACTCAACGGCGGTCGAGGGGTTCCGCGCGGGATGATTCGCATTACCGACCGCAGCGGGGCCAGGGCCGACATCGACCTGAGCACCGCGCGGACCATCGACGACGTACTGGACGCCATCAACAACAATACCACTATCAACGTTACAGCATTTGCCGTCGGCGATCGCATTCGGCTGGTGGACAATACCGGCCAAAGCGTGTCAAACCTCAAAGTGCAAGAGGTTGGCTCAGGGCAGACAGCCGCCGCACTGGGACTGGCAGGAATCGACACGCCCCAGAGCACAGCCGATGGGGCCGACATCGTGAGTCTCGGCCCACTGCTTCCGGCGGCGATCGTTAACGACGGTCATGGAATCCGCATCGACAAGCTGTTGCCCGAAATCTCATTCACGTTGCGCGACGGCACGCAAGGCACGATCGATTTTTCGGCCGAAGACGACACCATAGGAAAAATACTGGATCGCATCAATGCTGCCGCCCCCGGCAAACTGACGGCCACGATTGCCGACGGCGACCGTCTGGTGCTGACCGATTCGACTAGCGGCGGAAACCAGTTTCAGCTCACCGCGCTATACGGGGCCCAGACTCTGGCCGATCTGGGACTGAACCGGCCAGCCCAAGAAGGGACGATAACCGGGCGGCGATTGCTGGGCGGTCTGCGCAGCGTATTGCTGGCAGGTCTGAATGGGGGGCAATCGTTCGGTTCGCTGGGCCAGATCAGCATCACCGATCGCAGCGGCGCCCAGACGACAGCAGACCTCTCGATCGCCGAAACCCTCGAAGACGTGGTGAACATAATCAACGCTGCCACTGGCGGCGCCGGGGTTCGCGTCAGTGCGGCGGTCAATCGTGCCCGAAATGGAATCGAGTTGCTCGATACTACCAACGCCACTGCCAGCAACCTGATCATCGCCAGCAACGACGCCACGCAGACGGCCGAAAAGCTGAAAATAGCGGTCAACGATGCCGTCAGTTCGGTCAACAGCGGCGATCTGCACTTGAGAATCATCAGCGAAAATACTCCGCTGGCGGCGCTTAACGGCGGGGCCGGAGTGCGCCGCGACAGATTTTACATCACCGACACCACAGGCCGTCGCATCACCGTCAACCTGGCCAATCAAAATATCGTTACGGTCGGCGATGTGATCCGTACGATCAACTCCATGACCAGCAACGTTCGGGCCGAGATCAATCCGACCGGCGACGGCATCCGGCTGGTCGATACCGCGCGCGGTTCTGGAACTCTGAGAGTGCAAGAGGGCAACTCGACCACCGCCGCCGACCTGCATCTGCTGGCAGAAGCAAGCTACGCCGAGGTGGACGGACAGCAAACTTTGGTAATCGATGGCAAGACCACCTACACGGTGAACATCTCGGCTTCGGATTCGCTCAGTGCCGTGGCCGAAAAGATCAACTCGCTCGGCGCCGGTCTGCGCGCAACGGTGGTCAGCGATGGTTCTTTCAGGCCGTATCGGTTGCAGATTATCAGCGAGCGGCCGGGCAGTGCTGGGAACCTGGCGATCGACGACTCGCAGGCCGGCTGGACGGTGACGGAGACTATCCGCGGGCAGGACGCCTTGCTGCTGGTCGGCCAGCCGGAAAACATTGCCAGCGGTCTGCTGTTGTGGTCGTCATCGAATCGCTACGAAAACGCCTTGCCTGGCGTGCGCTTGGAAGTCAAAAAAGCCACCGGCCAAAGCGTCAATGTGACGGTGCAATCGACCGACGTCGAGGTGGTGGCCAGCGTCAAAGCCTTTGTCGAAGGCTACAACAAGTTCCGGGCCAAGCTGAAGGAACTGACGGCCTACGACGCGGAGAACAAAACCGCAGGCATCCTTGCCGGCGACGCCGCAGCCCTGCGGCTAGACAGCGACCTGGGCCGGTTGATTACCGACCGGTTTCTGGGTGTGGGACGTTTCCAGTCGCTGGCCGAACTGGGCATCTCAGTACAGCAGGATGGCCAGCTCAGCTTCGACGAAACCCGGCTCCGCGAAGCGCTGGCCGCCGATCCGGAAAGTGTGCGAAAGTTTTTCACCTCCAGCGATGCGGGACTTTCGGCGCGGTTCAGCAAGCTGATTGACCAACTGGCCGAAAGCGAGCGATCGTTGCTCAGCAGCCGCCTGAAGGCCGTCAGCGACAAGATCGACGATAACCAGCGCAGGCTGGAAAGAATGAATACCGCCCTGAGTCAAGAACAAGAGCGGCTTTACAACATGTTCTACCGCTTGGAAACGGCGATCGCTCGATTGCAGAGCAACATGAATTACATCGGTCAAATACGGTACATCGACATACTGACCAACCCCACAAACAACCGACGTTAAAACATGGACTTGCCTCCACCGGACGCGCGCCTCGCAGCTTGCCATCGTGCCAGTACAGCGACCTGCGCAACCGATGGAGCAACAGCGTTTTTTTGATCTATCGACTTTGCAAAACGTAGTGACCGCCTGATGTAAGGCTTTTCCCATTATTGCGTGTCGCTACGTTTTGCGCAGTTGAATAAATCTTCGGCCCGCCTGCACAACGCGAGGCTGGATGCAAGGAAGGCTCTTATGTCAGAAACGCTCGCCGAAAGCTACCTGGTCAACCAGGTGTTGAGCGCTACGCCCGAGAAGCTTCAGTTGATCCTTGTCGAAGCCGCAATAAGCGCGGCGGAACGCGCCAAAAGCTACTGGCAGGCCAAAGAAGACGAGAAAGCCTGCGAGTCGCTGGTCCGCGCACAGGAGATCGTGGGCGAACTGCTGGCCGGACTGAACCACAACGTGGACCCGCCGCTGGTGCGCCGGGTCGCCGGCGTCTATGCCTTCGTGCTGCGACGCCTGGTGGAAGCCAGCTTGCAGCGCGACCCGAAGGGGATTGACGATGCGGTGCGGGTACTGCGCATCGAACGCGAAACCTGGCAGCAAGTCTGCCAGAAAATGGCCGCCCAGCGCCACGCTGTCCAATTTCACGCCGACCAGCAGCACTCCCCTGCGGTCGAACCGAGCCAGGGCGGAACGAGCCCGGCCGCCCTCGGCCGACAGCCAACTCCTTCGGCCCCACACCGCGGCGCCATTCCGCCAGTGGATGCCCCCGCGGCTGAACAAATTGAGGGGCTATCGCTAGAGGCCTGATGGCGGTATAAACGAAGCCTGATGGCGATATAAACAATGGCCCGCAGAACTGTCGGCCAGCGTCTTCGATCCGCAGTCCATTAGTCCCTTATGACGTAACTTGTGCGCGCCGGTGCGCGCATGTTTTTCGGTGATCTGGAGGGCCACGCTCCGTCGTGACCGTCTGCTCATTGCTAGCGGACGCGACAGAGTGCGTCCCTCCATTGGGCGCGGCCGTAGGCCGCTTTGGGCACACGCCAATCGACCCATGAGCAATGAACGATTGCTGGTCCGAGTCGGCCACAGTCCCGATGCCGACGACGCCTTCATGTTCTATGCCCTGGCGCAGGGGAAAATCGACACCGGAAACTACCGCTTCGAGCACCAATTGTGCGACATCGAGACGCTTAACCGCCAGGCACTGGCCGGGCAATTGGAACTGACCGCCTTGAGCGTCCACGCCTACGCCTATGTGGCCGATCGGTACGTGCTGTGTAGGTGTGGGGCGAGCATGGGCGAGCAATATGGCCCACTGCTGGTGGCCAGACGCGAATTGGCTCGGACTGAACTAGCAGAAGCAACCATTGCTGTGCCGGGCACACTGACCACTGCGTATTTGGCGTTGCGGCTTTGCCTGGGCAGCGGTTTCCAGCACGTGGTAGTGCCTTTCGATCGGATTGCAGATGCCGTAGTCCAGGGACACTACGACGGTCGGCGCATCGATGCCGGACTGCTCATCCACGAAGGACAGCTCACCTACGCCCGGCAGGGATTGTACCCGCTGCTGGACGCCGGCCAGTGGTGGCACCAGCAGACGGGTTTGCCGTTGCCGCTGGGGTTAAACGCCATCCGCCGCGACTTGGGCCGCCCAACGATCGACCGGCTGCATAGCCTGCTGCTCGAAAGCATACGATATGCCCTGGAGCACCGCGAGGAAGCACTGGCCTACGCGATGGGCTTCAGCCGCGGTCTGGAGCTTGCCGAAGTGGATCGATTCGTGCAGATGTACGTCAACCGGTGGACGCTGGACCTGGGCGCAGCAGGACGCAAGGCGATAGCGGAACTACTGGACCGCGGATACTCGGCAGGCGTTATTCCCCATCGGGTCGAGCCGGAGTTCGTCTCCGATTAGCCCGACGGCCGCCCCTGCATCAGCATTACAGCGGCGTGTTGCAAGCTGTACAGTCGGTTCGGGGCACATTACAGCGCCGGCTCGACCTGCACAGCGGCATGGGATGAATCAGCAGCGTCTGCGCGACGCAAATGGCGCTTGGACGTACGACCGCCGTTCATGCCCGAGGGCTCGAACTCCCACAGCCACTGCCAGGCGCCCAGCGCAGCATCGCTTTCGGCAAGCGCAGCGGCACGGGCAGTCAGGTTGCTGTGCGGGAAGGCACTGGCCAAGGCCGCTGGGACGTTCAATCGGTTCGTATCAAAACCCGTGACGTATACACCCGCGGTCGCCGGCGCCGCCCCGATTACGCCGGGCATTTGGCTGGTCACCTCGGCAGCACCGACCAGCGGGACGGCTTGTGCGGCCTGTTCGAGTGGCGGCCAGGTTGCGTCGGCAAGCGGCGCCACTGTCTGGGCCGGCGCTGCGGCGATCGCTCCGAATACGACGTCGGCCGGCACTGTCTCGAAAGCCGCTGGCTTAGTCGCGGCAGCAAGGGGCGCTGTGGGCAGTTCTGGCTGTTGGACGTGCGCGCCTGCCGGCAACGGCTCGCCGCAGACATCCTCGGCCAGTAGCGCCATCAAGGCGGCGTCGTGAAGTTCGCACAGGCCCCACTGAGGCTCTTGGTCAGTTCCGGCCGAAGTTGCGGCTTGCGGTTGCGTGCCTGCCTGTGATTCTTCGGCTAAGACCCCTTGTGTTTCCTCGGCGAAGGACTCCTGTGTTCCACTTACGAAGCACTCTTGTGTTCCGCTGACAAAGGACTCCTGGGTTCCGACGATGAAGGACTCTTGTGTTCCACTGACGAAGGACTCTTCGGGCGGCTGTTGCGGCGATTGCTCCGGCGCGGGCGGCGCACCGCTCAGTCCCTGTACAGCGCCCGTCATTCCCTGTCCTGCGGAAAAGCTGAGCAACACCAACTGGGCGCCATCGTTGCGCCGGGCGATCAGCGAGTCGGCCAGTTGTACACGGCGATCGCGATTGAAATCGTACATGTTGGTGATCGCCACCGTGCGGAAGCCCGAATCGTTCTGCCAGGCAAGGTTCTCGTCCTCGTGATCGACGATCGCCTGCGTCCAACTGTCGCCGGTGTCGCCAATCAGGTTGCCGAAATACAACACCACCGGTTGCGGCAGCCCCGTGGCCGGCCCGGCAAGCACCGTAATTTGCAGCCACTGGTTCTCAATGGCGTTGTCGTTCCAGACGACAGTAACCCGGGTGATCGCGCTGCCGGCGGCGGCCGGTCGGGCAGTGACCTCGATGGGCAAAGGTGCGTCGCTCCACTGGTTCGGGTCATTGCTGTTGCCCACCTTGAACTGGAAGAACTGGCCGAGCGTTTCCAGCGTGGGCATCGAGGGCAAGCCGGCCAGATCGAACATCAGCCCGTTGATACCCCGACTGTAGCTGGAATAGTTGCAGAAACCGGCCTGGGTGTCTTCGGGCCGCAGCGGGCGTTTATCGGTGGCGATCGCACCGTCGTCTTGGACGGTAGCGGCCGGATTGCGCCCGTCGAACGCCGAATTGTTGTAAAACAGATAAGCCCCGGCCAACATCCGCACAGTGCCTGGACTGGGAGCAGCCGCAACCCAACTGGAGAAGTTATTGCCCCAAGCACCTGCGTCGATACGCGACAGCGAATATCCCTGACCGGCAGCCGCTGCGGGCCACGGAGCGGCAGGCTGGTAATCGACCACATCTTCGATCAGCCCCGGATAGTAGTTCGGCTCGTTGTCGGGCGGCTCGTCGGGACGCAACAGGCGGATTCGCTCACCTTCGTTGGCCAGTTTGCCTTTGAAGCCGCCGACGATCGGCACCGACGGCCCGATGCCGTAAAAGCTGCGGAAGTTGGCCAGCTTGACCATGTTCAGCGGATCGGCCGGATCGAACCCGGCGACAATCAGCACCCCGCCGGCAGGCAAGATGGTGCCGGGGCGAAAATCGTAGTGCACCCCACCGCGGAGCCGCCAGTTGGTCAAATCGACCGCTGCCGTGCCGGTGTTCAGCAGTTCGATGAACTCCAGCCTGTCGGCGTCGGCGAAGTTACCGGGATTGTACATGATCTCGCTGATGACCACGCTGCCGACGTATGGCGCGTTTCCGCTCAAGGTGTTCGGGCGGCCTAGCGTCGGTTGGGCAAGTGCGGTGAAGTGAGATCGCCCCTGAGCATCCTGGTAGCGCCCGATGGCTTCAGCGTTGCGTGCCGCGCCGAAATCGACGTTGTCGATGAAGAAGCGGGGCATTCCGCTCTCGTCGGGCTGGATCAGGAATAGTTCGTCGCCGCGGGCACTGTCCAGCCCGAAGAAGCGGGAAAAGTCGATCGCCTGGCCGCCCAAACCCTCATGTATGACGACGTTGCGGAAAAAGCTGACGGCCTTCTGCGGCGGGGCGTCGGCATCGTTGGCAAAGACCAGCCAGTTCACCGCGCCGGTGTAGAACTGGCCGACGGGAATCACGTAATGCTTCCATTCCGGGGCACTGGGGGCGTAATCGGCAAAATCGGTTATACCGCCCGACTCGGTTCCGTAGAGCTTGAAGATGTTGCCGTAGCCGGGGTCGGCCTGGTCGTCGCTGTCGAACCCAATGCCGTGCAACTCGCCTTGCAGCGTACTGAGGAAATCGAACTCCAGCACAGTGGCCGGCGTTATGGTGTACCGTAGCGGCATTTTGCGCCAGGTGTTGCCGGTCAGCTTTACAGTGGCGCCATTGTCCTCGATCTGGACCCGGCCCCTGGCCCCTTCGCTAGGCCAGGAATAAGAGGTGATGTTGAACTGCTCCTCGGTGAAGACCACGTACTGGTCGGGGCCGAGAACCGTTCCGGCGGGGATGCGGTACTTTTGGTAGCTGAGACGGGAATCGCTGAGCAGCCAGCCGCCGATATCCACCGGGAAATCATTGGGATTGTGCAGTTCTATGGAATCCCACAGCGGCGGGTCGGTGTGGCTAAGCACCTCGTTGATGTATATCTTTGCTGGCCGATCCATGCCCGCTCGGCCCGGCGAGCCTAAGTACTCGTGACTGCTCCGCCACGAGGCGGCCTGGTCGTATGGCAAACCCACTTGCCGCAGTTCCAGCGTGCTGCCGGCGCCGTCGGCGCGGCTGGGCCAACCGCCCGAGTCCTGATAGCTGAAATCGGCGATCGGCTCTCCGGCCCGATCGCGCAGCACCAGCCGCTCGCCGCCGTTGTCCAGCAATCCCGAGTACTGCCCGGCAACCGTAACGCCCGGATAGCGCACCGCCATCGCGGCCGGATCGGCTGCCAGGACCAGGTACTGTCCTGGTTCCAGCCTAGTAACGCCGGCGGCAGTGAAGTCGAAGCGGATGCCGCGGTCGAAACGCACGTTGGTCAGGTCGATCCAGGTGCTGGCCGTGTTCAGCAGCTCGATGAACTCGAATCGTTGCGCGGTAACGCCTGGTAATGCGGCCAGTTCAGCGGCGGTCGGTTCGGGCGGATTGTAGTTGATTTCGGTAATCACCAGGTTCCCTGCGCTGGCCGGCGTCCCCACGTAAAACCAAGCTTCGCTCAGGGCCGACCAGTCGGTGCCGTTGAGCGCTCGGGCTTTGATCAGCGTGCTTTGCGAGAGCGTAAGCGGCGTGCCGGTGTAGCGCACGGCCCTGGGGCTAATCGCTCCGCCGGGCAGCCGCGGATCAGAGCCGTCCAAGGTGTAGTACACGGTTCCGGCCGGCGCGGTGAAGCGTATCAGATCGCTGGCTTGCACCTGGCCGCCATAACGCACCGCGCCGTTGACGGTAAAATCGGGGGCATCGGTCGCCGGATACAACGGGGCGGCCAACAGTTCCGTCCGGTCCCAACTGAAGCGCTTGGCATTGCGGAACTGGTTGAGCACCACGTTGGTGCGATTGGGAAAGAAATTGTTGATCTCGGCGTTTACTGCGTCGAGCCACGTGTTTTTGCTATAGACCAGAAAAGCAGTAATCTGGCCCGTGGCTGGCCCCGAGGGGACACCGCTCATCGTGTACTGGAAAGTACTGGAAGTGACGTTGAAGATCGTGAAGCTGCCGTTGTACTGCGGCTGGGTGGCCCCGGAGATGTAAACCGTATCGCCGTTGACGTATCCGTGCCCGTTGAGCGTTACCGTGGCCGTGGTCCCGCTCGAGGTGATGCTGGAAACGTACTTGGGGCTTTTCTTGGAATCGCCCCAGCGGGCCGATTCGGCCAGCATCGGTCCGCCGTCGGGGACGCTGTAGCCGAGCTGCTCGGCAAGTGCGCGGAAGCGGGCCGTGGCGGCAGCGGGCGTCAACAGCCCGTCGTAAAAGAAGTACTTTCTCACCCGGTCGGCGAACCGCAGCCGGTACTCCGGTTCCATCATCAGTTCCTGATGGACGAACAAGGGTTGAGTGCGGATGAAATTGCCCCAACCGATCGGCCACGGCCCAGTGCGGTCTACCAATCCGCGCGACAGCGTGTGTTCGGCGTCGTGCGAGAAGAAGTGGAACCCGTCGCCCCCGTTGCGATTACACCCGCCGTACCAGTTGTTCACCGCCGTGCCCGCACGGGTGATCGGCGCATCGCCATCGCCGGTGTAGAAGATGACAATCATGTAGTCGATCAGGCTGTCGACGTTCAGCAGCACGGGCAGATTGGGGTTGCGCGTGCCGTCCGGGTTCAGTCCTTGTATCTCCCAGTAGAACGGTCCGGGACCGCTGTAGGGAAGCGCTATGGCTACGTCGCGGACCAACTGGAAGGAGCTGTTGAACGACGGGTGGCTGCCTTGGGCGTAGAACAGTTCGAACTCGGCGCTGCCTACGTTCTCGAAATACACCACGCGCACCTGGTAGATGCCCGCCTCCGGCAGATTAAATACCTTCAGCGCGTCGGCCGCCGAGCTGCGCGTGCCGTCCAGCGATAGCGTGTCGCTATATGCCCCTTTGGTAAGCGTCAGCCGGAAGCCGTCGTTGCAGTTTGCCCCGAAGGTCCACGGTCCGGCCGCAGGAATCTCGATCAGCCCGACGGCTTCCACCACGAAGTTGTTGTCGTCGGCGGTGGTGTCGCCGGGAAACACCACGTTGTTGGCGAAACGTCCCCCGGAACCGCTGGCGCCGGTGCTGTCCAGGAAATTCAGCGCTGCATAGTACGCCGTGGTAGAACCGCTACGTTTGGAGGGGTCGGCGATCACCGACTCGGCCGTCGCCAGATTCTCTACCGGTATGGTAGCGGTGTATGTGGTCACCCGGAATCCGCTGGTGGCCACGTCGCCCACCAACCGAAACGTTTGAGAGTTGAAACTGGTGTAGTTTCCCCGCGCGGCAAAAAGCTCCAGGCCGGCAGCGCCGGTGTACTCGAAGAACACCAGCCGCACCCGATACGGCCCCGGCTGGGGAATGTTGAAGGTGGCCAGCGTGTCGCCGCTGGTGGTGCGGGCGTTCGGGTACGAACTGGTGAAGGTGTTAGTGCCGTCGCTCAGCTCCAGCAGGAACCCGTCGTTGCAGTTGACGCCGAAAGTCCACTGTCCGGCCACGGGGATGTAGATCGTCCCCAGCACTTGTACCACGAAGTTATCGGCGTCGCCGGACGTTATTCCCGGAAAAGATGCGTTGTTGCTGGTAAACCGCCCGTCGCCCCCGTTGTTGGTGAAGTTCACCCGGTCGTAATAATTCGTGGTCACCGCACTCCATTTCGACTGGTCGGCAAGCACGGCCAGAGCGGTCGTCAGGTTGGGAACCGGAATGTTGGCCTGATAAGTAGTGACGCGGAAGCCGGTCTTGGTCAACTGCCACCAGGTGTCCAGCGTGCCATCGGTGGCTTCGATGCCCCCGCCGGAGTGTTTGATGATGTCGTAGTCCTCTTTATCGCCGCCCAGGTAAGAAGCGGCAAATGAGGCTTCCGGACGCTCCTCGCTCTGAAACAGTCCCCAATACTGGCCGTTTATGTAAAGGTGATAGAACCGGCTATGGGTCTGTACCTGCCCCATCGCCAGTCCCAGTTCGCGGGAGAAGACCTCGCGCACCTCGGCATTCAACCGGCTGTTGCCAAAAGCCCAGGAGTAATTCTGGCTGCACCGCAAATCGAGGTGGTCGAACTCCTGGACCCCTTCGTCGCCGAACAGCGGATACCGCAACTTGGCGGCCCCGTAGCGGTCGCGGAAGAACAGGCGAAAGGCATGTTTCGGGTTGTCGCCGCGGACGCTGAAACCGCCGCGGATGCGCATTCCGGCGTCGATCTGAAATCCCTTGCTGCCGTCGGGATTGATCAACTCTACGGAAACCGGGCGCTCCCAAGCCGGCCCCGACTGGCTGGCGTTGACGTAAATGCCCGTGCTCGGATCGAACAGGTTCGGCAAGTCCGTTACCATCGAGATGGTAGGAATGGACTTCAGGGCATCCTTCAGCCGCGGCCCCCACACCGGGTGTTCCAGGACTTTGGGGTCCATTCCGTAATCTAGCACTTGGCCCGGCACTGCGCTGAGCCACGGCGCCCAGTTGCCCGGCCAGTTGCTTATCTTCACGTTGTCCAGCAGCAGTTCCACCCAGTCGTCGGCGCCGGAGGCCGAATTGCGGTACACACCGATGGCGATGGTATGCGTTCCTGGGCTGAGCTTTGCGCTCAGGCCGGCCATGTGCCAGCCGAACACATCGATCTGATTGTCATTGTCGCCGCTGGCCGAGATCACCGTGGTGTTGACGTCCAGCCCGTAGCGCACGCCGTCGATGGTGACGATCACCTCCGAACGCTCGGCTGTGGAAAACCCTGGCCCCTGCGTCATCCGGAACCAGAACGAAATCCCATAATTCAAACTGCGCCCCACGGTGAATGTGGTGGTGAAGGCGGCGGCCGTGGGAACGGGACTGGGGCCGTTCAGATACAATCGCAGCCCGCCACCGGTACGCCCGTAGCTCGCCCCCCACGCCCCGCTACTGACCGCCGAACTGCTGGTGCCGAAGGCATTGGGGGTGAAGGTGAAGCCCTGGGCCGAGCTGTCGAAGGTGGCGTTGATGATGTCCGGCTCGCCGACATGCGGCGGAGAGTTGTCGGCCGATTGCCGCACCACATCGTCCAGGAAGATGTACGTTTGCGTATCCACATCGCTGGGAGTCCATCCCGGCTTGAAGGCCGCAGCTCGCACCGTGGTCGTCCTGTCGATCACAATCGGACCGGTGTAGGTGTAGCAGCCCGGTTGAGTCAGGCGGGCGGTGATCGCACCTGTAGCCGGAGTGGCGGGAGTACCGGAAACCTGGAACTGGAAGGTGTTGGCCGTGGCGCTGGTGATCACGAATACGCCGTTGTACTCCGGCTGGTCGGCCCCGGCGATCTGCACCGAGTTGCCGGCCACGAACCCGTGGTTCAATACCGTTGCCGTGGCGGTGCTGCCGCTGCGGGTAAGACTGGCGACGGTCTTGGCTACACCGGCCGCTGTTGGCGTGCTGCCGTCGAGCGTGTAACGGATCTCTGCACCCGGGGTCGCGGTGGTGATTACCAGCGTCTGCGGCGAATCGTAAAAACCCCGGTCGATGCTGAACTTGGTGTCGGCCACCACGCCCAAGGCCCCGGCGGTGTTGGGCATCCCAGGAGTAGCCTTGACGAAGTAAGTGGGGCGCGTCGGGTCCGGCCGCCAGCCGATTGCGAACAGCTCCGGCATGAGAAAAAAGTCGCTGTCGTCGGCCGAGCGGTTCATGCCGTGTACGGCCAGGACGTTTGTTCCCGGATTCAACAGATGCTTGAAGGCAGTGATGTCGTACCAGACGCCGTGGCGGGCCAGGCCGACCGGCTGATCGCTGCTGGCCGTCGAGTCGAACTGAGGCGAGGGGGGGACATTGTTGCTCCGCGCCACCTCCACACCGTTCAGGTAGGCGACGAACCCGTCGTCGTACTTCATGTTCAGAATCAGGGAGTCGAACAGTTCGGGGTCTTCCACCGTGAAGCTGCGCCGGAGATACACCGAACTGCTGACGCCTTTCATGGCCGCTTGCAGGTCCACGCCGATGAGGTTTGCCAGCCCCACCGTCATCATGCCGCCGTTGTAGTAATCGCCCACCAGTTTGAACGAGCTGTCCCAGACGCTCTTGGCGCCATACGCGGCCGACAGTTCCAATCCGGCGGCCCCAGTGCTGTCGAAGTAGTACAGCTCGAACTCGTAATCGCCGGCAGTCAGCGTGGCCACGCCCAGCGAGTCGGCGCTGCTGCGCAACCCGTTGAACTGCAAAGTATCCCCAGCGATGGTCGTTCCTGTGCCGTAGGCGGCCACGAAGGTTGCGCCACGAATTCTCAGCCGGAATCCTTCGTCGCTGTTGACGTGGAAGGTCCACGAGCCGCTGGTGGGAATGCGGATGGCGCCGCTGACTTTGACGGCGAAGTGATTGTCGTCGGCCGGCGTATCGACCGGAAACGGAGCGTTGTTGGTGAATCTTCCCGGCGCTGCGTTCTGCGAATCGATGAAATTCACCACGCTGGCTGCTACAGTCGTGCCCGCCCCGCCTTGCAACAAGTCGATCGCCTGGTCGATGCTGGTAAGCGGCGTGGTGGAAAACACTTGCTGGACGGCAAGGAAAGCGCGGTCGGGCAAGCCCAATTCGTATTCGATGATGTACGGACGATATACGCCGGTCTGCACGCCTTCGCCGCTGCGGTCGTCGCTCCAAAAACCGGTGGAACGCGACAGGAATACACCGTCTTGGCCAGGGCTGGCATCGTCCGGCTGCCCGCTGTTCCAGCGCTGGAAAACAAACGGTTCACCGGTCACCCAGACAAATCCTGCGCCGCGCTGCGTACTGCTGGGCGGCGTACCGGCCGGCGGCAGCGGCCACGAACTGGTGTTGCCGTACTCGCGCGCTCCCAGCGAGGCGAAGCTGTCGCTGTCGGTAAGCCCGATCCACGGGTCGTTGCTTAGCCCCACGCAGATGCTCTGCACGAACTGGTTTTCGCCGATGCTGGAAATCGTGACCAGATGCCCCGTCACTCCGCCGCGCTGTCGGCTCAGGGCGTCGTAATAGGCGTCGATCCAGGTGCGGGGCGTGGTGACAACCTCGTACAGGTTCCATGTCCCCTGGGGACCGTATGGACCGTAAAACAGGCCGCTTCCCGAAGCCGGCGGTCCAACCAGCAGCTCATAGCCCGCTCCCAGCGGTCCGGACAGCGCCCAGTCCACGTCCGAGAAGCTCGGGCTGATCCACGCCGAACCCAGACTGTCGTCGGTGGGAATCAGCAGTTTGGCGGTGTCGCCCAGTTCGATCAGCCGCGCGCCGGTGTCCAAGTACGTCAATCCGTAAGATACATCTGCCAATTGTTGGGGATAGACCGGCGCGTACTCGTGCTGGATGTGCAGGGCGCCGGTGGACGGGTCGCGCCATGTTACGGCCAGGTACTCGCCGTTTTTGTCCAGCTTGAAGTTGGTGTGCCAGTAACCGGCGGGGTCTTGCACGTAGCCTTCCGGATACTTTTCGCCTTCGCCGGAGGCGAAGACCACAAGATGCGAGTGGGGCGCCAGGGTAATATCGGGAAATCGCCACTTGTCGAGGTTGCGGGCGTTGTCCGTAAGATAATAATCACGCAGCAGGATCGTTGCGTCGGTGGCATTATAAAGCTCGATCCAGTCGGAGTTCTTGCCGTAACCGTCCCGCAGGCCGGTGTTGTTGTCGGCCACGAACTCGCTGATAAGCAGCGAGCCTGACAGCAGGCAGCGGCTTTCGAGGGTTTCAAAACCCAGTCGGCGCCGGCGCGTGCTGCATGCATTGTCGGTCGCCTGCCCGCCGCGCGCTAATGTTCGCCGGATGTTTGGCCAGCCGCTTTTGCCTAGCCTAAGATGCGCAACGCCAGTGTGCTGTTGCCTGCGCACAGCTTCCCCCTCCGCCAACACCGCTTTTTAACAATTCGAGGAAGAGGTACCCGAAACTACGTCCCAAAGCGCATCCCACTCGCTTATGGTAAGCGAAAGGCGAAACAATGTCCACTCTCTACTGCCTTTGGCGTGGACTTTAAATATTGCCGCCGACTCTGCTTACGCGCCGTCCTGCTGCTGCTGGCTTGACAAGCTGTGGCGCCCAAATACTGTACTTTTGAACAGAAAAACTGGTGGGTCTAATGCCCTATGCTGGGTCGCCAGTTTGCCATTTACAATCGCGCCGCACACACAAACCGGCGCAAAAAGCCGCCTGGTAAGCGTTGATGCACCAGCCACTCACAGCGCCTCAACACTTCGTTTGCCGGCATAGCCACCACAGGTCGATTGCTAAACTGGGGAGGGTACGTCGGCTTGACAAGCCAGAAAGAACAGACCGTTCCGCGCGAGTGTAACGATTCTCTCGATTTTGCCGACCCTTCGGCCGATAACTCTCCCTGGGTTGTTCTGTATTGGCAGTTTGCGAAGGTTCGGCCATGACCAAGCGCATCTTTTCGCTAGCGCTGCTGCACGCGATCCTAGGCGCCGCGGCCGGTTGTCGGTTGCTCTGCGGCACTCCGGACGGCTTCTGTCCGCCAGGCTTCTGCGATCCACAGAACTGCGCCGACCAGTGCGGCTCGATGCTTGACGAAGATCGCGGCTACACCCGCCCGCCGGTATTGCCACGGCCGTCAGCGCCAGTTGGCTTGCGCGGGGCGGTCTGCGACGACCCTTGCGACGGTGGCGACGTGGCGGGCCGGCCTTGTGGCTACCACGGTGGGCCTTTGCGCTGGCTTTACCGCCTGTTGACTCGCAATTGCTACTGGGGTCGCAGTTGTGGTCAACGGTATTGGGGCGATTGGTGGAACGATCCCCCCGACTGCTGCGATCCGTGCGATCGCTGCGGGAACTTCACCGGAGTTCATGTCCGCGGCTGCGTCGACGGCGACCGGGACATTGCGCCCCATTGTGATAGATGTGTTGCCCCATATCATGATACTCAGCGGCACAGCAGCCGTTGCCAACAATGTCAGCAACCAACCCCAGTGGCTGTCACCCCGAAGCACAGCACCCCGCCGTCATCGCGGCAGAGTGTCGTTACCTCGGCCGAAAAAACTACGCCCGCTATCGCAAGACCCTCTGAGGCGCCAGGCGCTGGGCCTTCGCGTGCCGCGAGCGTCAAGCCACGGCAAGCTGTCTCAGGCCCGCCATCAACCGTTGCTTCTAAACCGCGCCGTTCAGAACCGGATGGGCACAGTCTATCGTTAGGATCGCACTATTTTTCGCCTGAAGCAGCGGCCCGCGGAGAATACTCGCCCCGATTGATTTCGGTCGAGGAACGGGTACTTACCGACGAAGAAGTCGCCGCCCGGCAGGCAGCCGCCCGAAGCCGCCCAAGTGATAACTTGCGACGATAACTATCAAGCCGAAAACCGAATCGATGTTCCCCATCTCACGCTTCTCCTTGTGGCTTGCAGGGCAAGACACCCGCTCGTTGTAGCGCGCAAAGTGCACAATACGGCTGTTGCCAACTAGCCAAAAACACTCCGGTACCGGCACGTCTTCAAACAAAATCACAGGGCGCTGTCCCGGGCGCGCAGCATGTGGCCCGCTGGATCACAATCCGGCGGGCTTTTTTTGCGCCGCATCGATAAGTCATCGGGTGCGTCATCGATTGGCCATTGGGAGCCGCATCAAGCGGGCATCGGATCAGCGCTGTGCGAGATATTGGCTGCTCGTACGTTTTAAAGCGGGTTGCTTTGTGGACCCCGATCGCCAGGTCGGCAATCGGCTGTCCAGCCGTCGCTGGATGGCCGTTGCAATGCCAGCGGCGGCAACCGCTATGACAGTTTCTCAGTGATGCGGAAGCCGTTGCTGGGCCACGCGCTTGAACGGTCAGCTTAAGCCCTTTAGACTGACGCCAATGTAGCATCGGAACCTACGAGGCAACTCTATGGCCATTAGCGGCATTGGCGCACTGTTGGAATTACTTGCCGGATGCGGAGTGCAGTACTTGTTCGGCAACCCGGGCACTACCGAATTGCCGCTCAACGATGCACTGGCCGCCCAGCAGCGCATCAAGTACATCCTGGGGTTGCAGGAAATCCCGGTGGTGGCGATTGCCGACGGCTACGCCCAGGCATCGCAATCGCCGGGTGTGGTCAACCTGCACGCATGTTGCGGGCTGGGCAATGCCATGGGGATGCTTTACAACGCCTACCGCGAGGGCACCCCGCTGCTGATTACCGCCGGGCAGCAGGACCGCCGACTGATGTTCGAGGAACCCATTCTTTGGGGAACGATGGTCGAAGTGGTTCGCCCCTGGACCAAATGGGCGGCCGAGCTAAACCGCGTGGAAGACCTGCCCTCGGCGGTTCGGCGGGCGCTGCAAACGGCGCTCACCCCGCCAACCGGCCCGGTATTCCTCTCAATTCCACTTGACGTGCAAATGGCCGTCGCCGAACAACTGGACCTTACGCCGCCACGTCCCCCCGATCCGCACCTGCGGCCGCCCGTCGCAGCCCTGCAAAAAGCGACACAGGCAATCTTGGCGGCGCGGAATCCCGCAATACTGGTAGGCAGCCGGCTTTGCCAGGCCGATACCATCGCAGAGCTGGTCGCCCTGGCCGAACTACTCGGCGCGCCAGTGTTTTACGAAACGCCGGTGACATTTGGCCGATGTGGCTTTCCGCCGGACCATCCGCTGGCTGCCGGCCCGCTGCCGTTGTGGTCCCCAGAAATCCGCCAACGGCTGGCCCAGTTCGACCTGATCCTTGCCGTGGGCGTTAAACTGCTGGAGCTGTACATATACCACGAACCGTCGCGGGCCATTCCGGAACAAATCCGCATCGTGCAGGTCGATGATAGCCCCTGGGAGATGGGCAAGAACTACCCATTGGAAGTAGCAGTCTGGGGCCATCCCAAGCCTGCACTGGCCGAATTGCGGACTATGATCGCTGCCGCCATGAGCGAAGCAGAACTGGACTCTGCGCGAAAGCGTGCGGCTGGACACGCTCAAGCCATAGCCGACAACCGCGCCCGACTGCGTAACCAAGCCGCATCGGAAGCCCAAATCCGGCCCATCAGCTCGCTCTGCCTCATGGAAACTTTGGCCAAGGTCCTCCCGCCAGATGTCGCAATCGTCGAAGAAACGCCGGTCTCTACCCGGCAATATCTGAGCCGGGTGGGATTGCTGCCAAACACATCTGGCTATTTCGCGCAGCGGGGTTGGGCGCTGGGCTGGGGTCTGAACTGCGCAATCGGTGTGCGACTGGCCTGGCCCCACCGGCCGGTGCTGGCACTGATTGGCGACGGTTCGGCACTTTACGGTATTCAAGGGCTATGGACGGCTGCGCACTACCGCATACCTGTGTGCTTCGTAATCTGCAACAACGCCCAGTACCGCATCCTCAAGAATTGCGCCCGCTTGCTGAAGCTGCCGCAGGCTTCGGCCGGACGATTTGTAGGCCTGGACGTGACCGAGCCGCAGATCGATTACGTGGCGCTTGCCCGGTCCTTCGGTGTACCAGCCCTGAGAATATGCGAGCCAGACGTCCTGGCCGATGCCGTTTCCTACTTCCTGCGTAGCGACGCACCGGTGTTGATCGATATTCCCATCTCTAACCCAGACTAGCGCCATGGCAGTGCTAAGCACCGGCCAACCACGTTACGCGCGCAATGGCCGCTCGTAGCGGCACCCCGGCTGGGAACCTTCCACAAGCGATTGCCAGAAGCTTCTCTTTAAACTCCCTGCTTCGTAGCAATCGAGAGCCGTAAACCACCTGCTTCGCAACAATCGATAGCCGAAAACTCCCTGCTCAGTAGCCATTGATAGCCGTCAAGCGCAAGCTTGCTTCCACGGCCCGGTTGGCCAACGTAACCTCTTGTCGCCCCGTGCCTCCCGGCAGGTCCACTGGTCACCACAAACGGGCTTTAGTACCACATGTAAACGCCCCTACTACCGGTCGGCTACAAGCCATCCCCGCTAACCGCTGAGCAGGTTTTACTACCGCTGGCCGACATCTTGCCAACAAGCCTGCCGGAAGCTAGTATGGTAATGCTTGCTGGACGAAATAGACCCAAGACCGGCCGGGCAAGCAACGCACCGACCTATAGCGTGTGTGGCCGCCAAGGTCGGGCTTTCAGTGACTGCCGAGTGGTTCGCCTGGGCAGCACAACGGTTATCGCGGAAGTGTCCGCTCGGAGCGACGAAAAAGCAGGTGGTCCGGGATTGGCCGAGCACAGTTCCAGGACCATTACATTCCCCGATAGCTCAGCTGGTAGAGCAAGCGGCTGTTAACCGCTGGGTCGGAGGTTCGAGCCCTCCTCGGGGAGCCTTTCGATTTTCCGCGAAATTGCCCGACCCGCAAGTTGACGCCCGCGCCCCGGATTGAGTGGTCGCGGGCGTTTCGCTTTAACCTGATTTTCTGCAACGGTTTGCGTCGATTGGCAAGCCAGCGGGGGACTCTCGATTTCGAGAGCGTCCTATTCGGGGTCGACGGCAACCTTACAGGGTTGCCATCGCAGCCTGAACCTCCCGTCTCGACGTGTCTGACTCTCTGGTCAACGGGCTGGTCGAGTTAACAGCCCGTGGGCAGGTCGCGCGACGTCGAGTGCTCGGAGTGAAGCCGCCCTTTCGGTGGTTGCCATCTTGTTCGTTTGCTCATTGTCCGCACGTGCCAAGTCAGGCCGCGTTGTGGCTTGGGCGGGGGGCCTTGAATCCGGCTTGACCGGTGGCGCGAGGTGTGTTACAAAACGTCGGTAGCTGTTCACTAATACCGACGTTTTGTAACACATGGCTCCTAGCGTCAAACAGCGCACGCTGCAACTTGCTCGACGGCTGGGGGTGCTCCGTCCCCGCGACCTTGCTCGCCACGGCATCCCCCGCGAGTACCTTGTGCGCCTCCACAGGGAGGGCGTGTTGGAGCGTCCCGCGCGCGGCCTTTATGTGCTTGCGGATGCGGAGGTGGATGAGCACCAGAGCCTCTTGGAGGCCTGCAAGCGCGTCCCGCGCGGCATCGTCTGCCTGCTGTCGGCCTTGCGGTTCCACGGTCTGACCACTCAGGCTCCTTTCGAGGTCTGGATTGCCATTGACGCCAAGGCGCGATTGCCGAAGGTGGAGTATCCGCCTCTCCGCATCATTCGCTTTTCGGGGGCGGCTCAAACCGAGGGAATCGAGGAACACGTCATTCGCGGCGCAACCCTCCGCGTGACAGGCGCTGCGCGGACCGTAGTCGACTGCTTCAAGTATCGGAACAAGGTGGGGCTGGACGTGGCCCTGGAAGCGCTGCGCGATTGCCGAAAACAGCGGAAGGCCACGGTAGACGAGCTGTGCCGCATCGCCCAGGCCCGGCGGATGCTGAACATCATGCGTCCCTACCTGGAGTGGCTGACGTGAGCCGAAAGCCGCAGCACCTTGCTGCTTCGGTGCGACGCCGCCTGCCGGACCTCGCTCGGCGGCGAGGAGAGGATTTCCAGCTCGTGCTCACGCACTACGCCATCGAGCGGCTGCTGTACCGTCTTTCCCGTTCGCCGTACCAAGGCGACTTCGTTCTGAAGGGGGCGATGCTCTTCCCGTTGTGGACGGATCAGCCCCACCGTCCGACCCGCGATGTGGACTTGCTGGGCAAAGGCGATCCTTCGCCGGACCGACTGGTCCGTGTGTTTCAGGCGGTTTGCGGCTCTGCCGTCGAAGACGACGGTTTGATGTTCGATACGGAGTCGATCCGTGCGGAGCGGATCAAAGAGGATGCGGAATACGAGGGCATCCGAGTTCACTGCGATGTGCGATTGGGGCAAGCCCGGATCGACTTGCAGATCGATGTCGGCTTTGGGGACGCGATCGTGCCCGCGGCGGTCGAGGTCGAGTATCCGACGCTCCTCGCGTTTTCGGTACCCAGGCTGCTCGCCTATCCCAAGGAAACCGTGGTTGCCGAGAAGTTCCAGGCGCTGACGGTCTTGGGCCTCGCCAACAGCCGGATGAAGGACTTCTTCGACCTTTGGGTCTTGGCGCACGAGTTCCCGTTCGAGGGTGTGACCCTTGCCGGGGCTATTCACGCCACATTCCTTCGCCGGCGGACGGAATTGCCCAAGGGGCCGCCCCTGGCCCTCACATCGGAATTCGGAACAGACGCCCTGAAGATCAGACAGTGGCAGGCGTTCGTCGGCAAGGGCAAGCTGAATGCGGACCGGGCGAGCCTCGAACAGGTGTGCTGGTTTCTGGCCGGTTTTCTCATGCCGCCCGTGAACGCTTTGGTCGCCGGTCGGCAGTTCGAATACGTTTGGCCTCCGGCTGGGCCGTGGCGACAGAGCAGCCCGCAGCGATAGGTTGATGACGAAGCCGCCCTCCCAGTACCTTCCCTTTAGCTTTGTTTCGACCTGCAGCAACAGCCGCTCGAATCGCTCTGGGAACCCAGGACCTCCTTGAGGATGGCCAGAATATCCGGGTGGCAGCAGACGCCCTTGGGATTGAGTTCCTGGCAGCGCGAACCGACGCCCGCGCCAGTCGCCTGCTGGATGTCTTTGAGGGTCTTGGCCCCGCGCCGGACGGCATCCATGATCGCCGAACGCCGAACGCTCCCGCAGTAGCAAACCATTTCGTCTGAGCCGCCCAAGGGTTACCTCCTTTGGAGAACTGAACACATGTCAAAGTTGGACCGGAATGCCCTCGAACGGCACGTCTCCTGTGCAAGCTCGACGCATCCACCAACGCCATTGTGAAGGGTCGTGCTCCGTTTGGCAACCGCCTCGCATTCTAGCGACACCTCGAGCAGGCGTCCGGTAGGTTAACAGCATAGAGCCACGCGAACGGCCTTTTCGCCGCTTTCACTGGTTCGCAAGCGTCGGCTGCCGGGATCGCCCACGCCGGCGTCATTTTCTTCGGGAGTGCCCCCCATGACAGACTGCGCTCGGACTGCGCGCTGCGGGCCGGAGGATCGATTGGGCCA